>Ga0129333_10000306_pt1 | contig 37291 bp, 41 predicted proteins | sample CPB6_08_DNA_FD_94474 | JGI IMG/M metagenome (GOLD analysis project Ga0129333, IMG submission 94474) | Freshwater to marine salinity gradient microbial communities from Chesapeake Bay, USA - CPBay_Sum_0.6_0.8_DNA | ecosystem: Environmental > Aquatic > Marine > Coastal | place: USA: Chesapeake... | reverse complement strand
TATTTTATTGATGGTGCAAATGCTTAATTTTTATATCTGTTAAAATAAAGTTATGACAGAATTTTTATTTTTATATTCTGAACTGTATATTTCTATAATTATTTTAGCAGTAACCTTTTTTCTGTTAAAAATGCTTGATTTACATACATTATTTGCAATTATTATAATTATAATTATAGGGTATTTAATATATTTATATTTAAATAACTTAAATGAAATAAGAAATAATGATATTAAATCAATACACAAATCTCTTGATAATGATATTAAATCGAGAATTGAGAAAGATGATAAAAGTTTTTTTATTCATAAATTTCCAAAAAAACTTACTTATTTGTATGAAAATGAAGTTCTTTTGACTATTTTAAATAATATTCGATTTATAAAAAAATTTAGCAATTCTAGATATGGAGATTTAGTGATAAATATGAATAGCTTAATGAAAATATACATTTATATATTATCAGAAAGATATCCTGTTGATAATTTAGAAATATATGTAGACATTCACAATAATATATTAGAAATTATGCACTCATTTATTGTAATTGTGCCAGAATCTTTAAAACATTCATATGGTTTTAATGCATATGATGAAATAGAAAAATCAATACATAATTATGAAAAAGAATCAAAACGTATGTTTGACATACTTTACAATTTCAATAAGTTACATAATCAGCATGTTTATGTTCCTGATAATTTTAATATCAAGCCATATAATTCTCTAAGTTCAATTGTTTACCCATAATGCTGAAAAAGGCGATTGTGGAACATTAAAAATTCTTTGACTAACACTAGGAGGATATGAATATGAATCTTGAAATTTTAATCCAGAGGTATCTTTTATTTTAATTCCGGCATCTGGGAAATTATTATCCAATTCAGTATTACCACCTAGATATTTTTTATTGCTGGATAATGCAGATTTGCTATTTTTTTGTTTTTTGAACGAATCATACATGTTTTTCATTAGATTTTTGGTTAGTTGATATAATTTGTTATTACGTGTTTTTCCTCCACCATATGATATTATGTTGTACGATTTCATGGCTTGATTGTAGTCAAATTCGGGATAACTTTTTCCATAATACAATAGGAAAGGTTGTATGGATGTAAGACTTTGTGCTGGAACATTTCCAAAAGAATAGTTTTCAACATAACCACCTTGTGTTTTTTTCATTTTTTCTAACATTATAGTATATAAAAATAACGTTTGTTTTAATATAAAAATGAATTCAGTTAGTGAACCAAAATCCCCTGTATATAATATATATTATCTAGAACATTTACGGAACATGGAAGATGAAATTGATGACAATTGTTTCGAAAAACAAAAAATTATGAATATCATAGACAGGAAAATATCTAATAATAGCAATAAACTACTACAACACATTGTTCCAATATGTATGACATTCTCTTTTATATTAGGAATGTCTGTTTTCATTTATAAAATACAATACAATATATAAGATAATAATCTAATATAAATTCAAATATGAATGGTATTTTAGCAACAGGGTTTGCTCGTTTTGATACATCTGGTAATAATACATATTTATCATTTGATTATAATTCCACAGTTGTTGGAGAAAATTCTGGCAAAAGTTTGTTCTTATTTACAGATGCCTTAAATAGAAATTATTATAATACTTTTCTTGGTTATAAATCTGGGGAAAATACTTCTTTGGCTACAAACAATATATTTATAGGGGCTGAATCAGGAACATATGTTCAGTCTGCGTCAAATAATATACTAATTGGAAAAAATTATAATGATAATACTCTCAAAGCATTATATGATGTGATAGCAATTGGTCAAAATAATAATCCAGGATTCAATAGCATTATAGTAGGTAATACGAATTTTGACACTGGATATGATAATTTAATTCTTGGAGACAATAACATTTTGACTAAATCTACAAACACTATTGCAATAGGCTCAAATAATACAACATTGAATACTTTAAAATCTATTATTATTGGTAATGATAATAATTTACAATTGAATAATAATTACCTTAATAATGCTATTATTTTAGGAAATAATATTTTTCAAAATAATTTGAAATTTGAAAACTTAATGAAGTCTAAACCACTAATAATTGGAAATGATATAAATCAATTATATAATTGCAATTATACTATAAATATTGGTAACACGTTTTGTAAATACGATGACTATATTGACAATGAAATTCTATATTTCGGTGGAAACAATAAATATAATAAAGAATTTACGCCATCTGCGTTTGGATTTAAATTTGATGAAATTGATGGTTTGAATAATTTATATAATTTTCAACAAAGCAATTTATATTTCGATTCGTCAAATACATATTCAAATATTATTCCTCATTCTGTTTATGTCAAGTCTGGGATTTTCACAGATAGACTTTCCATAGGTTCTTATACTGAAACGCATGAAGAACTATCATCTAATTATTCAATTACATTGCTGTCATCGTCTAATTTAACATCAAATTTAAGATATGTATTACCAGATTATCCTCATACGAGTGATTCTTTTTTGTCATATGATACGGATGGTGAATTAAAATGGAAGAGGGTAGATATCACAAATCTAACAACCGACAAAGTTCCTCAAGGATCCAGCAATATATATTATAGCCCTTCTCTGGTTGATGCCCGAATAAATGCAAACTATGTAAGTTTGTTTCAACAAAATTTTGACTTAAAAATGTCTCAAATAAATACAGATTCTATTCAAACAGGTTCAAGTAATCGATTCATTACAAATGGTGTATTGGATACAGACTTGTATGTATTTGGAACATTAACAGTAAATAGATTACAAGTTATTGGTGTTGATCTTAGCACTAAAATGACATTAAATGAATATATGGATGATATTTTACAAGAAACTTCTAATTCTTTATTTGAAAAAATATCATATTACGATTCACGTCTTGTTGACATAACAGAAAAAGATAAAAATATGTCAAATTATATTTCAAAATTTTATGATAGTGTAAACTTATCAATTGAAACACTATATGATGAAAACTTATCATCAAAATTCGAGTATACCTCAAATGAGTTGTATCAAATATTATCAAACATTGATTTTAACATGTCAAATTATGTCGATACATTAACTAAAAAAATAGATATATTATATCAAGAAAATGAAATTTTAAAACAAGAGATCAATGATATTAAAACCAATTTAGGTTTATAAAATAATAACTGCATTAATCAAAATGCAAAGTGCAAATTGTGTTTGTTTTTGTGATATCATTGGATTTATTTTTTGAAACATTCTTTTTGTTTTTGATTGATGTATTGTTATCAATCATATCTTGATAAATTACATCATAATATCTATCTATGTAATCAATAATTCCATTTTTGAAAATCCAACGGAAAAAATTCAATTGTCCAACTGTTGTCTCTACAAATTCATTTGTATTCAAATCTAAAATAAATGTAATTCTATTATGTCTTCTAAAAGAATCAAAATTTATTTTTGCATATGATTTTAATTGAGCTCGATAATCCATATATACATTGATTCTTTTATAGTTTTTATTGTCATCAGTATGATTTGGGAAATCTTCAAATATTTCATAGCTATTTTTATTCACCCAATAAATTACATTTGATGATTTTGAATAATGTGTTACGAACCAATCAATTAATCTCAATGATAGTTTATGTTCTCCCTCAATTATTGTTTTCAAAATTGATTTTTGTGCGGTATTTTCATTATAAAATTCCGTTAAAGATGAAAGTAATAGATCTTTACATGTTAAAGATGATAAAGACATTTTTAATTATTATTATATCTAAAATAAAACATAATCCTTAAATACTGCGTTTATGAAATAAATATAAACGTTGAAAAAATTAAAATTAATATGTGGGAGGGGCACCGATATCAAGAAGTCCGTGTCCACGTTGATCCGGTTCAATTGTACTTATTTGCCAAGGAGACACGGGTATTTGAGGATTAGGAGGCTCGTAACGCAGTTGTCTATTCGCATTTCTAAGGGATTGACCAACTGTATTCACGCCAATGTGGTATCCGGCAGTTAAGTAGTTTTGATCTTGTAAATCCCCAGAACATTGAGGATTTAATTCAGCCCATTTACTATTTGCATCCATCGGTAATAGATCAGCGCTTGTAAGTCTGTCTTTATTAACACATGTTCCGGCAGTTTGTGTAGGTTGCACAACAGATCTTGCCTCGGGATCTTGAATATCTTTGTATATTTCATTTCCAAGAGGATCAGATGCTTCAACAGCTTTAGGCTGCGCTGAGGAAGGTTGTGCTTGGGAGTTATTTAATAATTCACTATTATATTTAGGGGAATTCTCAGTATTGGAATAAAAGCGCTCGACATTATTCATCTGACATTTGGAATTATAAGTCATAACAAGCAATATTATTAAAAGTAAAAACATAGCGATTGCGAATGACATAACAACGGTATTATTAGTTCCAACCATATCTTTGTAAGTGTACTCTATTTATCTATTAACATTAAAATATAATATTTTGGATTTTTTTTATAAAATCCGCGAATTTAGATTCCCATTCTTTATTTTGAGATTTTTCATTTATGATAGAAAAATATAATTTATCGAGGTTTTCCCGTTGTTCCTTTATTTTTTCTTCTTTTTCTTCTAGAAGTTTTTTACAATGTTCTAATTGCTCTTTCCAAAATAATTCAATTTCATTTTTTTCCGTAATTTCTAACTGTTCATTTTCCACTTTATATATTTTCATGTGTTTTACACCCCATTTATTTATTGTATGTGTTGGATAAATATACATTCCTAAATTTTGTATCTTAATGTTAATAACGCATTGTTCGAATATTTTTTTATCGGTTAAAATTGTAATTACCGAATCTTGATCTATTACTTTGTTATCGTATTCGATGATACTTTTGTCAGTCAAATAGATATGTAATATGTTATTTTGTGAGCAATGAGATGATTTGAATAATTCAGCAATCTCCGCAATATCTAGATTATTTTTAAACCAGTTCTTGTTTTCTTCTATTAAATTATTTTTAGCATTATTATCTACATTTTCTAGTTCCTTTTTCGTATCTTCATTTATATATAATGTTAAAATATAGCCTTTATTATTTTGTAATTTAATGTTTTGTTTTATTATAGCGTCTATGATTTCAATATATATGGGTTTATCAGGTTGTGATACATAATATTTATTTCTATAAATTGGCGTACAAAATGTAGAAGTCATGTTTTTATTATTTTGTATTTTTTCTGCTATTTAGTAAGATATAGGTATAATTTATGGAAACGCGCGATAAAAAATCTAAAATGGAATCGTGTAATTTGTTTATTAATTACTTACTTTCATATATCAAGGAAGAAATTTTAAAATCAGATATTCGAACCGAAATTATCAAGCCGATATTGATATATTTATTGTATTACATGATACCATTTGTTATATTATTTATAATACTTAATTTTCTAACAACTTTAGTTGCTGTATTTTTAGTTTTACGTTTTTCAAATATGAAAAAATAAAATTGTTTTGTATATAGTAGTAATAAAGATATAATGAATGCAGCAAATGTAGTGAATGATCTTGTAACAAAATTATCAGCTATGCTTCCACAAGAAGGGGATATGTATGGTGGAAAAAAAAAGAAACGCGGGGGGACAATTGAACTTTCGCCAGTTCTTGCATCTCTTATAATTCTTGGCCTTCGAGTATTATCTGATTCTAAATTATCGGAATCTTATGCAAAACGCATGAAAAAACTAGGAGGTGGTGATAAATTAACTGAATCATTTTTCCTTGATAATATGAAAGGTATGGATGGCGGTTTACTTGTTCAAGATGTCGTAAAAACTCTAATGGGGGGGAAAAAGAAAACCGCAAAGGGAGGAAGTTATGCAACTGCTGATTTAACTGGTGCTGTAGATGACAATATGTATGCCAATGCTGAGTTTACTGAACCAGAAGCTATTGTAGCACCAAAAGAAGGTGGAAAATACAAAAAAACTGCTAAAAAAGCAACTAAAAAACCCGTTGGTAGAAAAATGAAAAAACATGGAGGTGATGATAGTGCAGATATGTCATCACAAGGAGGGGAATTAGAACAACCAGTTCCAGAACCAGTACCAGAACCAGTACCAGAACCAGTACCAGAAGTTACTGGTGGAAAAAAAAGAAAATCAAAACGCAGCGGTGGTGAGTGTACTGGATATGAAGCATTAGGTGCTTTTCCCAAGTTCAATGATGGAAATCCAATTCTCGGTGGTAAAAAAAAGAGAGGAGGAAATAAACTTGAAGCCGACGCGTTAATGTTAAAATAGATTTATAGTTTATAAATCATATATCATTCCTTTTTTCTTATTCATTTCAATAATTGAAAATGAGTAAAGTGCATCATAAGAATATTTACCTAGATTTTTTAAGATATACCATGCTCTAGTGTATGTTTCCTCTTTAGTTTCATATGGCTCACTCTCAATTGTAAAGATATTTCCACAATACTGTATAGATATTGTTGTCGAAGACATTTAAGAAAGCATATGAATATCGATTATCATTTTTTATAATACTGCGATAAATATATTTATATTATTATCATTAATCTATATAACAGATATAATATGCAAACAACCGAAGATGAAAAAAAAGAATTATATGATTTACTAGAACTATCGGATATCACAAAAAAAAATATAATTGCAAATATAATTCAAAAAAATGGGTTGATGCCATCGATTGATGTGTCTCCAGATGTATATAAAGATACTAAAATCGATACATGGGTTGAAACATTGCCAACATTAGAAGGTAGTAAAATTTTGATAAATACGTTAGTAAAGAATCCAACCGATAATATTGAATTATTGAAAAAAAGACAAAATGCATACTCGAAATATAATTTAAATTTTGATAACTTACGATCATTGGAAGATGATGTATTATGGGTGTATAAACTAAATAATGAAATAAAAGAAAATAACTTGATTAATATATTGTTTCCAAAATCATATGTTTTGTCCTTTATTAATCACTTTGAATATATATTAGAAATGTACCATGGCTATAAAATATATATGGTTCCTATGAACACTATAATTTATCCAATACTTTCATTATTATCACCATGGTATTATTTTAATAGATATTTAAAATTTAACATTTCTCTCAAAACATATGTAGAAATTATATATAAATTTTTTAAATTTCTCTTCACATTTTCTGCAAATATCAAAGTATCACTTATTCGAATTATAATGATTATAGCATATTCTTGTTTGTTTGTGTACAATATATACCAAACGCTAGAATATTCATATATGTTATACGATATTCGTAAAACATTGTTGAAAAAAATAAAGAATCTCAATGAATTTTTAAATGAAACTAAAGAAATATTTAAAGTATTTCCAGAACATATTATAAAACCATTTGTAGAAATTAGTAACATAGAGGATATAAAGTTAAAAAATAATTCAGCATCTATATATAAATTGTGGAAAAACGATCATATTAAAACAAATATATCCAAAATATTGTTAAAAATTTACACAATCGATATAATTAATTCCGTAAGTAAACTAAAAAATAGGAAATCGTGGTGTATTGCAAATTATACAGATAATACAAAACTATGGAATATGAAAAATCCTATTTTATCAAATAGTCAAAATGCCAACCCAATTGATTTAACCAAGAATATTATTGTAACTGGTCCAAATGCTGCAGGAAAAACAACATACGTCAAGTCAATTCTATCGAATATAATATTAGCCCAAACACTTGGAGTATCTTATGCATACAGAGCAAATATAAAAATTTATAATACTATTATATCATTTATGAGAATATCGGATATACTAGGATCGAAGTCATATTTTGAAGTCGAAGCCGAATATTGTTCCAAAATGATGGATAAAGCTAAGTATATATCTGATAATAATATGTGTGGGTTGTTTATTATGGACGAACCGATGCATTCTACGCCACCGACCGAGGGAATGTCAACAGCATTTGCAGTAACAGAGTATATAGGAAATATGAAAAGTTCAAATATAATTTTAACTACTCATTTTCACAAATTAACATATTTAGAAGAAATATATCCTGATCGTTTTATCAATTTATCCGTGGAAGCTATTCAACAAGATAATGGAGAATTCTATTTCCCATATTGTATCAAGCGCGGACATTCATTTCAATGTATTGCAATTGAATTATTATCTTCAAAAATGTTTCCAAAACCAGTAATAGATAGTGCGATTAATATGAAAAACAAAATATATAGAGAGATTAATAGTAGATAAACACTTTTATAATGTTTTGTTTTGAAAGATCCTTCTTAATATATTTTATTATATTTTTATTCTTTTTATTGGTGGTTATATATATTTGGCGTAGATTAAATGGAATAGAATCTTATAATAAGATTTTAGAAAATAAGGTACAATCTTTGAAAAAGGAAAATTTAGAACTTCAAAAAGCATTATCAGAAGAAAGTAATGAAAAGATATCAATTGATGATGCCGAAGTTATTATGAATGAAATATTCAATGGCGGGACATGTGATATCATAACTGATACATTTTCAAGTGATACAAAGGAAGTAACCAAAATAGAAGAATTAAAAACAAATACTGTAGAAATATTACATTCTGCTGAAATAACTGATGTTGTAAATGAAAACAACGACGATAAAAAAGATATCCCTGTAGTTTCTCACGAAATTTCTTCAAATATTTCAATTGAAAACGATGATCTTGAATCAAATATATCGGAAATGCATCCCAATACATACAATCGAAAAAAATTGACCAAGTTGAATTTAGATAAACTAAAGGAAATAGCTTCTTCTTTGGATTTATCAACAGAAGGAACCAAAAATGTTATTATAGATAGAATATTGACATAAGAAAAAATATCTTCTGTAAAGATAGCAATAGATTTATATTATGAGTTGTTGTTCTACAGTTCAAAATAATTCTTGTCCTTCTAGAATGAATGATGGGCGAACATTTACAGATTATAGACCTAGATGTGTATATAACTCCGACTTTATGGCAGATTTACACAAAAATGATATAACTGCTTCTAGTTATGAATCAAGACTTTATTTACAACGAAATGCTGAGAAAATAATAGAACAGCAGAGAAAGATAGCAAGTGACAGATTAATGTGTGGTTCTACATCATCAATACCAACTACCGAGGCTGGTACGATGCATCCAGAAAGATACAGTGTTCAATGTGACGCTGTTACTTGCAAACGCCAAGAGGTAGAACCCTTTGGTTTAGGAGACGGTCGTAAATACTAAAATGTTTTCTTTTTTTTCACATATTTTATATAGAGATAGTATGGAATTTCAAAACGAATATTTGAAATGTCAGGTAAATATTATTGATAATTATACCAAAATAAGAATTATTGGAACAATAATCAACCGCAATATGTTCAAAAATGTATTGCTTATTGCACCTAATCCTATTGATAAACGGGCATCATATCACGGTACTGGTTTACCATTTCCTTGTGCTGATATAGCATTTGAAGGTACAGTAAATAAATTTAATGTTGATAGTTCTGGATTTTTTAACACTGTGTTTTTATACCCCAATAGTTATTATACAGTTTCTTTGGAAAATAAGGTAAATTCTTCAATATTTTTTGTATTTGAACTTACAAATGGTGATAAAAAATTTATTAGATTTGAATTAAAAGATCTGTTTCCTCTCCGCTCTCTTGTAGATAGAGAAACCAGAAGGGGTCCAGAATTTTATTCAGATAAATATGACATCTTACCAATTGATACCGCAGAGGTGATAATGAAAGAATATTCTAAACTTAAAGTGGAAAAGGGTCTTGCCTAAATTTGAGTACATATCATTAAAAATATTGAAAAGAAATAAAAAATTATAAAATATTGGAAAAATAGAGTGATATGTACTTTTTTTACTAATCTAACAAAAATAAAAAATGATTATTTTTATGCTTTTTTTTGATAAATGAAGCCTCTTATTATTGTTGAAAGTTTTACCAAAACTAAAACAATTTCTAAATATCTTGATCAGCAGTATGATGTAATTTGTTCATTAGGACATATTAATAATTTGCCTCCCAATGACTTAGGAATTGATACAAATACATGGAAAGGATCATATGTTATTACTAATCCCAAGGTTGTTAAAAATATTCGTAATCATGTAAAAAACACTAATATGATTTATATCGCAGCCGATCCTGATATGGAAGGAGAAGCAATAGCACATCATATATACAATACTATTTCTGATATTTTGAAAAACAAAACTTGTTATCGTATTGAATTTAATGAAATTACAAAAACCGCAATTAAAAACGCATTAGAAAATCCAAGGAATATTAATTTGAATATTGTAAATGCACAAGAAACACGTAGATTCGTTGATCGTCTTGTTGGATTTAAATTGTCACCATTGCTTTGGTATAAATTCAATGATAATACTCTTAGTGTTGGGAGAGTACAAAGCATAGCATTGATGTTGTGTTATAATGCTATGAAAAAAATCAATGATCACAGTGTGGATTTATATTGGAATATATTGGGGTATTTTAATGCATCTAATAAAAACATTGAATTTAAATTTTGTACAAACGATGCTCCAGTTGCTATTAAATTTGATTCAAATAAATCTACATTAAAAGATACTTTACATATAGTGCAGAATACATTAAAGGAAATTTGTTTTGATAATAAATATCTTGTTCATATTGATGAAAATACTACTGAAGAAAGTCCTTCGGCGCCTTATATAACAACAAGTCTTCAACAAGATGCTTATAATAAATTGAGATTTACTTCTAAGAAAACAATGCAATTGGCACAACAATTATATGAAAATGGGCATATTACTTATATGAGAACAGATTCTGTAAACATATCAAAAGATTTCAAATTCAAAATAGTCCAATATGTTAAAGATACCTATGGTGAAAATTATGCAAAATTACGATCATATGGAAATAAGGTATCTAATGCACAAGAAGCGCATGAAGCAATTCGTGTAACAAATATCAACTATCATCCACAATCAAGTGATGATGCAGATAAACTTTATAGTTTAATATGGAAAAGAACAATTGCTTCACAAATGCAAAATGCCAAATACAAAAATATAATAGTAGATCTAAAACATCCTAGTGACGATGCTCATAGATTTGTTCATAAAAAACCGATCCTTATATTTGATGGATATCTTAAATTATATAATATTGAATCTACAGAAGACTGTAACTCTTACAAAAAAATATTTGAAAAAATAAAACCAGTAAAATTTATTGCAAAAGCAAATATTGGAAATACTCCTAGTCTATATAATGAAGTTACATTAATCAAAGAACTTGAAAAAAATGGAATAGGAAGACCATCAACTTATTCATCTATTGTTGATAAACTTGTCGCAAAAAAATATGTGTCTAAAGGTTCAAATCCTCAAAACAGTTTAAAGGCATATAATTTTATTAGAACAAGTAGTGAAGTATCGACTGAAGAAAATACTATTACATATGGTGGCAAAAGCAAAGATCTGTTTGTTCCCACCGATCTTGGAAATAATATCGTGGAGTATTTAGAAATAAATGTCAAATTTCTTTTGGATATAAAATTTACATCAAAAATGGAAGATGCTATGGATATGATATGTGAAGACAAAATTTCCAAAAATAATATTCTTAATGACTTTTATAGTAATCATATATATCCATTATGTCAAAATATATGTAAAACAAATAAAAAAAAGGAATATACATCTGGTATAATAAAAACTAAATACGGCTTCTGTTATTTTCATAAAGATCAAAAACGTTATACAAATATCGAATCGTATTTGAAATGGAAAAATAAAAAAGCAAACGAATTGACTGATAAGGAGATAGATTTCTTAGCATCTCTTCCCAAAAAAATAAATGAAAATCAAGAACTTTGTATAGGACAATATGGATTATATTTAAAAGAAAATGGGAAAAATATTAAATTAGACAAGAGTAAATGGAATGATCTTATTGAGTAGAAGACATATCAATTGGTTGATTTGTAGAATTATCTTCTTTGCCCTTATTTGATATTAATGAAATATTTTTATCGAGAACATCACACATGTTAAAGATTTTATCAATAGACTCTTTTTTTACACGAATAGAATTTGATATTTCTGTAATTTTATTGCTGTTTTTTTTAATTAATGACAAATATTCCTGTTGTTTTTCATTGATGAGTCTAATGTACTTGTTTAAAGTTTCTGTAGTATGAAGTATTTCATCATCCGAAATACTATCTTCTACTTTTTTCAAAAATGTTTCATTGTTCTTTTCAATAGCGATTATATTATCAAAACTTTTAAGAGTTTCTAATGTACTGTCGCTTAAATTGGTTGTTTTATTAATATAATTAGTCATAAACTCATTAATAAAACCAATATTTGATTTCAATTCTTCCACTTCTGTCATCTTATAGTATTTCTATTAAAAATAACCTTTAAATATTTTTATGAAGTTTTGCAATGTTTCATAAGTTTAACATAACTTTTAATATGTTCTTCAATTTTACTGAGTTTATCGGCAATTATGGATAAAGATTCTCCAACACATCTATCACCATTATCATTTTCTAGGAAGTTTTTAAGAATATGATACATATCTACATTTGTCAAAGCACAATCATCAAGATCATATTCAGAATCTTCATCGTCATCATCTTCTTCAACCTCTTCTTCTTGTTCTTCCTGACTTTCTTCTTCAATATCAATATTTTTTACCTCTTCTTTTTTAGTTTTTGAACTCATTATATTTTTGTAAATTATATAAATCTTTATATAATTTTATAATATATTGAGTATAATAGAAACAATATATGGAAGATTTAATCAATTTCATGTCATTTATGTTTGGTATGTTTATATCCCTTAGTGTTTATTTATTGATGAACTTATCGACAACCGTTGGAATCAATTATATTTAAAGAAAAGATAATTAATATTATTAATGACATCTAAATCAAATGCGGCAATTTTTATTCTTACAAGAAATGTTTTAGATAGAAAAATATATCTTAAAACAACCTTATATTTTTTATTCAAAAATTTTAATAAAAAATATAATTATCCAATCATTATTTTACACGAAGGTGATTACGATGAAAATTCGCAACACGAAATAATTAAAAGTATCCGCGAAAATCATAGACATTGTATTCAATTTAAATGTATTGATAAAGATGATTTTGAAATTCCGTCACACATTGACAAGAACAAAGTCCAACAGATTGTTGATTTACAACCAGTACCATATTGGAGAGATATTAAATACAGAAGCATGTGTTATTTTTGGTTAAAACATTTTCATAAATACACAGGAGAATATGATTATGTAATGCGATTAGATGATGATAGCTTTATAGAAGAACCAATCACACATGACTTATTTAATGTAATGCGAGATAATCAGTTTGTCTATATGTCTAATATTGTACACATCGATTGTGGAATTTGTAATTACGGCATGAAAGATTTATTCAAACCATATGCAACTGAAGAGAAACTAGACAAAATGTTTGTAAATTACAAAATAAAAAAAGACATGAACATACTACAAAACTTTAAAAAAGTTTTCAAGATTGTGAACGACAAAGAACTTGATGATAGTGAAGATGTCAATAATTATATGCCTTTAATGTTTTACAACAATTTTTTCATAACTGAAACTAAATTTTGGAAGAGAAATGATGTTCGTAATATTATTGACGTAATTGATAAGCACGGTGGTATATTTTATTACAGATATGGGGATGCTCCTTTACAAACAATTATTGTTGGATTATTTGGAGGAGACAAAACATCAAGAACAGTATTTAAATATTCAAAAAGGTTGCAAAGAGAAGCGTTTATTGATAATAATGGCAACTTGCATTCTTATATGCCAAAGTCTTATGAACATTCTTCATGTATTACAAATAAATAAAAAAAATGATGTTAATATTTATAGATAATAAAGTATTCATAAATGTATATTGGTGCACATCTTAAAAAAGAATCTGGTAGTTTATTAAAAACTATTAAATTGATTCAAGACAATGGAGGAAACTCTCTGCAGTTATTTGTATCAAATCCAAGAAGTATCCAAAATGCAAACATACAAAATTATACAGATATTGCAGACGATGTTAAAAAATATTGCAAAGACAATAATTTTAAATTGATTATTCATGCGCCATATACTATTAATCTTGCAAAAGATCTTAGAAATGAAAAAAGAATTATTGAATTTAAAGATGCTTATTGGATTAATGTGTTAATATCTAATTTGAAAGTATCTGATATAATCGGTTCTATTGGTGTTGTTGTACATGTGGGAAAATTTACAACAAATACTAAAGAAAATGGATTAAAAAACATGTTCGAATCTATCAAATACATCATAAATGTTATGCATAAAGAAAAAATATCTTCAAAATTAATTATTGAAACTCCTGCTGGAGTTGGAACAGAATTATTGACATCAGTTAATGAGTTTATTGACTTTTATAACAAATTCAACGAAAATGATAAACAAAAAATAGGTATCTGTTTAGATACTGCACATATATGGTCATCCGGTTATGATATCAATGAATATTATAAAGAAATATCAAAAACAAATGGAAAAGATATTACTGTAATACATTACAATAATAGCAAAAAAGACAAGGGATCAAAAGTAGATGTTCATGAAAACATTTTCGATGGTAAAATGAAAATACAAGATATGAAACAATTTGTTTTAAATTTAAAACATAATCCAATGATAATTTTGGAAAAACCATCTGATGATATTAAAAAAGACTTTGACTTTATCAAGACTAATACGTAATAGTCTTATTTATACAAGGTCCAAATGTTTTTCTATGAAATCTTGTAATTCCATATTGTTTTATTGCTTCTAAATGCTTTGCTGTACCGTATCCTTGATTATTTCGCAAATCATATTTTTCTAAATCAGGGTGATCATCTATCAATTTTAGAAACGAAGTATCATGATAATCTTTTGCAATAATTGAAGCAGCTGCAATGTTTAAATATTTTGAATCACCTTTGATAATACACTCGTGTTCAATTGGTTCTTTATCAAAGCCAGGGGGTACATAACATTTAAAATGCGGTCCATCAATTCTTACTTTTTGAAATTCGTGTTTTTTGTATGCTTCTGTGATAGCGCGATGCATCGCTTTCATAGTAGCATTTAAAATATTTGTAGAATCTATTTCATCATTCGTTGCTATTCCAATACCATATGTTATGGCATGTTGTTTTATGTATTCTGCCAATTCTCTTCTTTTTTTTGATGAAAGCTTTTTAGAATCTTTTATTTTTAAATATGTGTCGTCTGGAAATACTGATGGTAATACAACACATGCTGCAACTACATCGTATATTAATCCTCCTCGATTCGATTCATCGACTCCTGCAATAAGTACGTTAGATTCGCTTTCAATGATATATTCACAAGAAGACATATGATATATACAATATGCTGTTATTCTTATAATTCTTCTGCAAGCAAGGATAATATACTATTGAATCCCATGCCGATTCCAATTATAGATCCTATCACCATAAGAACAAATGCAAATATTTTGATGGTATTACTTTGTTCTGTTTTGGGTTTTTCTTTTTCTTTAAGTAATAAAATAAATCCTGGGATAAAAAATATCATTGCTATGAATATAAATATTATACCAGCTAATCTTGAACCAATCCCTACACCAAATCCAATTTTCATGAATTCCATCATAGATGATGGTGATTTGCTCTTTACCATAGTTTTCTATATATAAAACATAAAATAAAATATAAGGAATATTTATATATAATATATTCAAAATGAAAATATCACACGTATTTATAAATTTGATTTACTTGTTGCATTTATTTACACCATTATATTCATATGAGTATAATAATATTTCTAAAGTTTTTGTAATTGCTGATGTTCATGGTGATATCAAAAGATTTCAATATATTCTCCAGGAAGGAAAGATCATAGATCAATTTGGTAGTTGGATTGCTGAACCAAATACTGTTGTTATTCAACTAGGAGATCAAATTGATCCTAAAAAAGAAGATAATAATATAATTGATATAAATCATCATTTTGATATGATTTATTATACAGATATCTTGGAAAAAAAAGCGATTGATCACAATTGTAGTTTTATTTCATTGATAGGTAATCACGAACATATGAATATTGATAAAATTCGTAAAAAAAAGGCATTGGCGGATATAATAGCTAACAGACCAATCGTTGTGAAAGTAAATGATAATATTTTCTGCCATGCTAGTGTAAAACAGCACCATTTAGATGTATTAAGAATGAATGGAAAATCTTGGGATAATATTAATATGTTATGGCATAAATTTGTAAAAAACAGTTCAATTACAGAAGATGAAAGAAATATCATACAAAAACTTATTTTAGACGAAGATAGTATAATATATACTAAGATTCCTGACAATAAGTTAGATGTAATTAGAGTACTGAATTATTTTGACGCACAATATATGTTTGTTGGTCATTTGATCTCAAAACACATTCATGTAAATAATAGAATTTGGTATTTAGATCAGTTACTTAGTGTAGCATTTGCACATAAATCATATACATACATTACGATATATGATGATGATATAAAAATAAATACATTGAAATATGGTGGAGAAGAATCATTACTTTTGATATTTTAATTCTGTTATTAATATTTTATTTAAGAAACGTTTTTGCATTTCTAACATGTTTATATTTCTGGATGATGCTGTATATCTACCTCGTAATAGATCTTGAACATAATAAACCATTGATGCCGACGCAAGTATTGTCTTATTTGTAAAACCTGCAATATATGGCCATAATACATATACTATCATCCAAATAAATATCCCGAAAACTATGAATAAAAATCCATAAACCAATAAAAACACCAACATTTTTACATATTTCAAAAAGTTAATATCAGATTTATTATCATTAGATTGATCATCCTTATTAGAAGTATTTTCTGTCATAGATTGTGCAAATTTTGCTTTCCCATAAGTTCCAAGTCTTCTAGAATTACCTAATTCAATATCTCCATTCTTCTTTTTTTCTTCTACTTTCGCAATTTCTTGCTTTTCAATCTCTTTTTTCCTTTCAATATTTTGCGATGTTGAATATTTATTATCTTCATTTGTTTTTTCAGAATGATTTTTAGAAATTGATAATAATATATCATCTTCGGTTATCTTAAATTCTATAGGCTGTTTTATTTTTTCATCACCTTCTAATTTAGTATTTAAAAAGTTATAAAATATATTTTTACTATATTCACTTTTATTATCAAACATGATGTTGCATGCTTTTTTTAATATTAGTAATTGTTTGTAAAATTTTTGATCAGTAGTATTTAATCCAGAAACTAAAGAAAGGTCTTTTTTCCAGTTTGTGAAAGAATTTTGTACATTTTGATCATTATTATTTGTAACAAAATAATGATATGCGCTTGCAATCTCATAAGCAGCCATCACGTTATCTTTTGTAAAAATTTTATTAGATTCATTTTGAATAGTTTTTGATGGTACAATGATATTTGTATGATCAAATGGTATTGACAATAATGAATTAATTTGTTTACCTATATCAGTGCGAATATTTTGAAATATATTTTCTTGTGTTTTGTCATTTGAAATAATATCATTATATATATCATAATCAAATACTAGATCTTTCATATTATCGCGACGTTTTTTCATTTCTTTAATATGTTGCTGAATTAAGTATTTTTTTGAACTACCGAGTAGCATAATCAATGCGTGTGGGGTGTAATAAAACTCATTCTTATATAATCCATATTTATATTTATCTCTATTAATACACTGATCATAATCTCCTTCTGTATTCGATAATTTCCATGGTATAGTTCCTATATCACATGCTGCATAACACTTATCCTGTGTATCATTTCCTATTATTTTATTACCAATGTGATAATCTGGGATGGTAAACCAATCGTACCATGTCTCGTTACATAATTTATTTTTTTGAGTGATATAAATAATATCTTTTGGTTTCTCTATAACACTTTCAGAGTTTGAACTATACGATAGATATGTTGGTAATGTTATGTCAAGAGGAAGCATACAATATTCAAATTTTTCACTCAACGTTTTCCATGGATTTTGGGTGGAAAGTGCGCAATTTGTGTATGCATTTTTATTTTCATCGTCAACTACGCACAATTTATAATTTTTATCATCGGTTTCGTTGTTATAAACATTAATATTTGTTTGTTCATCTTTTGTAATCGCATCGTTGAAATATTTATATTTTCCAAATATACCATACGCTTTTGCATTTTGTATTGTACATACTTCGCCAACACTTACTTTACTTGTGCTATAATCATCGTTATCATTTGGAATATAGCACTGTTGTGGATCTTCATTATTTTTAACATCGCTGGAAGAATCTTTTTTTTCCTTACTCATTACTATATGGTAATATAAAATTATAGAAACTTACTCAAATCATTACTATATGTATATCTTTCTTTATCCTCATCGTATTTATCTGGTTTATTTTCAATATTAAATATACACGTTGTTTCAGTATTATCAATTAGTATATTCGCTTTTTCATTTGGATTATTTTTGAAATATGCATCACTACATGATAACACATATTTGTCATCTTTTTTGACCCATGGAATAACTATCGTTTTTTTGTCATTTAATGAAACACCATTTTTCATCTTTTTTTCCATCAGTGATGGAGGTAATTCAGATATATCTTTATTTTGGTAATCAATCTCTGGAAGTTCCCATTCTATATCTTGTGGTTTTGATATATTTAGTGCACTTTTAGCCAAATTTATATTTCTTTTTTTAATTAAATTTAGGTTCATTAGTTTAGGTTCTACTATGACAATATTATCACATCTCCCATCTTCTATAATTTTTCTTGCTGTTTTTGGTGCATTAATTTCACCACCTGATATTAAATTTTTTCCATAATCAAAATATTGACTCCCTGATTTTACTATGCTATTATTTAAAAATATCCCTTTATAATATCTTGAATATTGTTTCAATGAATCTAGTGGATTATATATATCGAACATAGGGTATTCAATTAAACTTGGGAATTGTGGTCTTTGTAATATTGCATCATTGCTGATTAAATTAAAATCATAATTTCGATCAAAACCAGCCCAATCTGAAAAATTTGATATTGATATTTCTACAGTGTCTGTGCATTTGTTTACACCAACTCCTTTGTTATTTGGATTATTAGGATCTTGAGAACTATTTACACTACTGAATTTATTTTCAACAAATGCTTTATACCCACTTACAGTAAATTCCTCTCCTTTTATTATTATATAGTATATAAGCATTATGAATAATATTACTGAAATAAATATAAGAGCTAAAGCAACAATTAAGACTATTAGAAATAAAAATATTTTTAGTGCACCACCCAGACCCTTTAAAACTAGTAAAATTAATTCTTTAATAAATATAAAAACTTCATAATTGACTGCTTTTATTACTGATTCCCAAATGTATGTAAAAAATCCCCATATATTACATAATATTATTGCGATTGTCCTATAAATAAACCGAAATGCAAACCATATTAAAGCTGTTGCATAATTAAAAGATGCTATTATTATGTTAATCAATTTCCAAAATGTAGCAATAGCACGTTCTGTTTCTCTTGATTGTATTTCATTTGTTAATGACATATTTTGTTTTTTATCCTCTTTTTTTTGTCTTCGCAGTTCATCGTCTGTAGATTTTTTATTTGCCAATATTTCTCTGTCCTTATTATACTTATCTTTTTCTATTTCTAGATTATAATCAATAGAATTCATTTTTGCCTTTAAATCATCATTATGTTTATCCAAAGCATCTTTGGTTTTTCCAACATGAACATATGCGTCGAGAGGTCCCTGAATTAAAGATGCTCCTGCTTTTTGTTTTAGACCACCCCTCTTTTTTTTATTAATAATTTTCATAATGACACCCTCTTTGATTATATACGATATAATATATTTTATCATGTGTTTGTGTTCAAAATCTTCTTTTTATAATCTTTTGAATTTATAATGAAAAAGATTATTATTGCTGTGATATTTATAATTATAGTGTATATATATTGTTATTTTATATATCCACCATACACTTCGGTGGTTCAAACTACATTAAACGACTTTGATTTTAATATGTTACTGAATAGACAACCTTTAGTTGTAAGTGATAAAGTAAAAGATGTACGCGTATTATTAAAATCTTGGTTTTCTCCAAATATTATTCAAGATATTGATTTCGATAATAGAAGGTTTTGGAATATAAATTTCCATAAATATCTTTTTTGCTATGCAACAGAAGACGTTGAAATATTACTATATGCTGCGGGAAATAATGTAGTTGATGATGTTGCTGATGATAGAGAACCTGTTCTTGCTATCCTATTAAAAAAATCACAATGTTTAATAATACCATATAGATGGTATTATCATGTAAAAAATAATATTAAACTATATGGAATACATGACTATGTTACATATATTATTGATAATATTGTATAATTATTTAGTTTTCTTCACTATTTTCTTTTTTGACTTAGAAGCAACTATTCCATTCTTGTCGTTTTCATAATCTGTTTCAATTTCTTTTCTGTGTTTTAGCCATACTTCCATAAGTTGTTCTAATTCTGTTTTCCATATCACATCAATGGGAGTATTTTTAAGCGTTTCCAACTTATTTTGTAATTCTGCAACTTCTTTTTCTAAAATAATTTTTCGATCATATGTCAATTGTGAAATTGGCATTCTTAATAGATAATTATATCCATTATCAGTTGATGTATTATCATCTTCTACATCATCTTTAAATATCTTGGGATATTCAAGTTCGACCAGACGTTGACTAATTTCTGCAATTTTCTTATTCATAATTACAACACGTCCGTCAATTACATCGATAATAAATCTTATTTTTGCAGATAATATTTTGTATTCTTTTTCTAAAATACTAATTTGATATTTCTTGCGTTTATCATATTTCTTGATACGTGTTTTGCACCATTCTTTGATAATGTTTGTAGTAGAATCGTACTTTTTAATAGCTCCTTTTTCGCTATAAAGATGCATATTGTTAATATTAAGATTTTTGGTAGAAATCAATTTGAATTCCGTTTCAAATTTATCTCCTAATTTTTGTTTAACATCGCCATTAAAGTTCAATATAAATTTTACATTTTTGGAAGTATAATGATTTTCGAAAGATTTGAGATAATTTGCATTATTAGATATCATAGATTCTAGCAATTCTTTATAATCTTCTGTCCATGTACCGACAGGCAATTCTGTAATTTCAAGAGTATTATCATCAATCCAGTTATAAATGCCTTTGCTAACATAAGTTCCTTTCTCTGATTTTTCAATGATTCCTGAAAATCCAAGATACCATGGGACAAGTTCACTGATATTAACATTTTCAATTGCATCATTAATTGCAGAAATTTCTTTGTTTTGTAGAGATTTGCAAACTTTTAAGCACATATTGATAATATCTTCTGGGTCATATTGAGGAATATTTGTTGAAAATCCAGTCCCAATACCAACACCTCCGTTTACTAAAATCATAGGAATAACAGGAATATAGTATTCTGGTTCAATAGTTTGACCATCTTCTTCCAAATATTTTAGAATATTGTTATCTTCTTCTCTAAAAATATACTTTGTAAGTTCAGACAAAACTGTGAATATGTATCTTGGGGATGATGCATCACTTCCTCCAACAAGTCTTGAACCAAATTGACCATTTGGTTGTAGAAGATTGATATTATTTGTTCCTACAAATATTTGAGCCATACCAATAATAGCTTGTTGTAGTGACTGTTCACCATGATGATAAGCTGTTACTTCACTTACGTTTCCAGCAAGTTGTGCAACTTTAATTTCATTATTGAAAAGTTTTCTTTTCATACATGCATACAATATTTTTCTAGTACTTTCTTTGAGACCATCGCAAATATGATTTATAGAACGCTCCAAATCTCTATTACTGAAATGAATTAGATCTTTATTTACAAATTCTTCGTATTTTACATCAGATTTACTATAATCTAACACATCATCTTTATTATAACCCATTAACCATTTCTTTCTATCATCAGCACGTTTTTTATTGAATGCAAGATCTATGTATTCATCTGATGTATCAGTGTGTACATATGTAACTGATTTCATATTCTTGAAATATTCCTTGGCTTCTATATCATTTGAAGTACCCAACCCTTTGTAATATTTGATTTTCCAATTTCCAAGTTTACCGTCGCCATCTAACCAACGTGTATAATCAGACATATTATAGAACGAAATAACTTCTCCATTGCTTTTTGTAGCTTTTATGATTGGTGTAAGCATTGATGTTATAAATCCATTTGTTTTATAAAGAGATGGCCATAGTGATTGGAAAACATTGAACAATAGACCTTTAATATGACTACCGTCGTGATCTTGATCTGTTAGAATCATAATTTTACCATATCTTAGATTATTCAAATTTGTATAGTTTTTATTTTGTTCAAGCCCTATGATTTTTTTCAAAGCAGTAATTTCAGCATTGTCAGAAATCTTTTGTAAGGCTGCGTCTTTTACATTCATAACCTTTCCACGAAGTGGGAATACACCATATTTATCTCTTCCTACAATACTAAGGCCAGCGATAGCCATAGTCTTAGCCGAATCCCCTTCGGTTAAAATAAGTGTGCAATTTTCACTATCTTTCGTTCCAGCCAAATTTGCATCATCTAATTTTGGAACAATAATACGAGACGTTTTCTTACCATCTGTTTTTGTAAGTTTTTTTTGATTTTGAAATTCTGTTAAAGATAATGCTCGTTCTACAATACTTGTTTTATAAAGTTTATCGATAAACTTATCAGATATGTCGCATTTTGAACCAAACTTGGCAACCGGTGTGGTTAATGTTTCTTTTGATTGACTATCAAAAGCTGGATTTACAATAGTACTTTTGATGAAAACAAATAGATTGTCTTTAAGAATTTGAGGCTTGATAGTTTTTTTCTTCTTTGATTCAATTACATCAGATAATTTTTTAATGATGGAATTTGTGATGAAATTCGCATGTGTACCTCCGCGAATAGTATTAATACCATTAACAAATGAAATTTGCTCATAGGTTCCATTGTTTGAAAGACCAACCGCGACTTCCCATCTATCATTGCAAATTTCATAAATTAATGGATTTTCATTTTTATCAACAAATAGTTCTGCATATTTTTCAAAATCTTTTACTGGAAGTTTTTCATCGTTGAAATAAATTGATACGTTTTTGTTAGTGCAAGCGGCAGCATCAATAGTGCGTCTCTTCAACAATTCATAAACATCGTCTGTCATTCCTTTCATACTAAATCTTTCATAATCTGGTAAGAAGGTAATTTTAGTATATGGTTGTTTTGATGATGCTCTCACAGACGGAGTATCTTTTTCTAACATATTATTTTTATAATTTTGCACAAAAATTCGCTGTCTGTAACTATCTACTGTTTCAACTGTAAATGATTTTGAAAAGATGTTTGTAAGTTTCAACCCATAGCCACCCTTGCCTCCTATAATCTTTTCTTCTTGATGATTATAATTTGTACTCGTTAGCAATGTTCCAGTAATAAGTTCTGGAATATATACCTTAAGTTCTTCATGTTTTGCAACATCAATACCATTGCCATCGTTATATACCGAAATAATACCAGTTTTTTTATCAACAGTAACCTTGATATTTTTCACATGCTTGATATCTTTTTTTCCACCCTTTTCTTCAATCATCAAACGCACGGAATGATCTATAGCGTTGACAATAACTTCATCAAAAATCTTTAAAAGACCAGGAACATATTCGATATTTTTCATCTGCATTTTTTTGGAATCATCATCATATAGATATATTTCCATATTTGTCGGGTTTACAGAACCAACATATGTGTCTGGAATATTGTAGATATGTTCTCTTAATTCATATTTTTTATATTTATCTTCTATTTTTTGAGAGGCCATCCTATTCCTATAAATTAAAAAAAGGTTTGATGTAATATCATTTTTTATTTTTATATGTTTATAAGATTTTTTTGTTTTAAATATTCTAATATTTCATTTGCAACTTCTGCAATACTTTTGTTATCAACATTTATTTTCTTAATATTGGTAGCAGATTCATTATAAACTTCTTCGTGCAAGTCATTCAACAATTTAATATAATCTGGTGAAATATTGTTTTCATATGTTCTGTTCCTCTTTTTGATTTTTGACAAACAATTTTCATAACTAGAATATAAGTATATATAGTTATTGTCTTTCCATAGATAATCTGTATTTTTGTGAATATTATATAAAAGTTGTTCTTCATCTTCTGTAATCAAATTTTGTGATCTTGCTGCTTTAATAAAAACGTCTTTGATAAATAGTGGACTTCTTTCTATTAAAATGGTTGCCTTATCTGGTTTTTCTTGTATCCAGCACCTATCTAACCATATTTTTACTTGAAACTCGAAAACTTTATTTTGATTACAGTACAGATTTATCAAATATTCCTCCCAGTTATCAATTGGTTCCAATACAACTGGCAATTTGTAAGTTTTGTGTAAATAATTCAAGACGCTGGTCTTTCCACACCCGATATTTCCATCAATTGTTACAATTGTCATGTATATTTAATATAAAATATTATTAACAATTTATATCATTTTTTTCAAAAAATCAAGAAGTTATTATGTCATAGAACTTATGTTATCCACATGAAGAATGACTGATTATATAAACATTAGAAAGATTAAAACATACATAATGAAGCACTATTGGATTAATATAGATTCTAATGAAAAAAGAAGAAACTATATGACAAAACAATATGAGAAGTTACATTTGGAACATTATCGAGTTTCTGCATTCACCCCCAAAGATTTTGATGAAATCTTGGTTCAAAAACGCCCTCTTACATGTAAGTTTCCAGGTTGTAACACATGTGAATATGAGTTTGCATGTATATCAAGTCATGTGAAAGCAATTCAGGAAGGATTAAAATCAGGAGATGAATATTTCATTGTGATGGAAGATGATATATACATGCCTTTTACAATAGATTATGATGCCCTTGTAAAAGACATTCCAAGAGATACAGAGATTTTACAGATGTTAGTTTTATATGGACCTACAGTTATGCAATTGTTCAAAATGTATCAAACAACTGGATTTAAATATTTTAGGTGGAAATATTTACTCCCTTCTACTGGAATGTACATGATATCTCGAAAAGGGGCTCAAAAAATTGTAGATATGTTTTATGACAGCAATATTAAAAAATATGATTTCAGTAAATCGCCTTATCAAATTGTAGCAGACGTATGTCTATATGAATCAGCTGTAACATATGCAACAACATTGCCATATGCATATCCAAATACTGAAATGGGTTCAGAAATACATCCAGATCATCTTACGTCACAATCGAGTGCAGTTGTAGATATCAAATCAATAATAAATCACAGTCGAACAATGCCATTCCCTTTTGTAAAATCATTTAACAGGGCATAAATTTTAAATTAAATCTTTCAAAAACTTTTGTACTTTTTCATAAAAAAAATTAAGGGGGGGGGGGGGGAGAGGGGGGTAAAAGTAGCAATTTATGGTGCGAATCAGTAGCATATAAAGTTTTATTATCTTACTATAAATCAATACAAAGTAGCAAAAGTAGCAATGGCTATTTTTAATTGTAGTTTTTGTAATTACTTTTCAGATAGAAAATATAATCTTAATAAACACATAACTGCTAAGCATTTTAATGTAAAATGTGAAAAAACACATGTTGAAAAACTCGGTGAAAATGTTTGCCCAAACGGTGAAAATGTTTGCCCAATCGGTGAAAATGTTTGCCCAATCGGTGAAAATGTTTGCCCAAACGGTGAAAATGTTTGCCCTAAGTTTTTCTGTCAAAAATGTAATAAAAAATATAAATCAAAAAGATATTTGAATAAACATGAATCAAAATGTAAAGGTATAGATGAATTAACATGTCCAAAATGTATGATATCTTTTACAACAAGGTCTGCAAAATCAAAACATATAAAAGCAAATACCTGTAAAGCAAGAAGTATTATTTATGCAAGAGAACCAAATTTTCAAAACATCATTCAAAATCAGACAATAAATAATATTCAAAATAACACTATTCAAAATAATACAATTCAGAATAATAATCTTATTATAAATAATTTTGGTTGTGAAAGATTGGATCATATATCACATGACGAAATTATGAAAATGTTAATGTCAGGAATAAACACATTGCCTATGTATATAGAAAAAAAACATTTTGATAAAAACTTTCCAGAAAATAATAACATAGTATATACAAAGGAGAATAAGTGCAAAGTATTGGAAGATAATTGCTGGAAAGAAAAAGATATCAATCTTTTATCTTCAAAACTTATTCAAGACAATAGTCAAATACTTTTATTATATTGTGATCAAAACGAAATAAAAATAACAGAAGAAATCATGGATGAAGAATTGTATGCAAGAGTAAAAAATAAATTATTCATAATTTATAACAAATCCGATAATGAAAAGTATAATCATATCATAAATATAATCAAAGAATTAGTTAAAAATTCATATAATTAAAAAAGTACATATCAATGTAAAAAATATTTTTACATAAAAATAAAAATAAAATTCTGAAAATGACGTGATATGTACTTTTTTTACATTAAAGGTTTTAAAATTTTGTGTTTTTTAATTATATTTGAAATATTCGTTGATGATATTTGTTTCTTACTCTTTAAAATATTTTTAAAGCATTCTATGTGAAAAGCAACGATTTTATATAATTCTTTTTTCATATCTTTTGATGCTTTTATTCCATGGTATGATATGATTTCGTTAATATATTGATTAATTATTTTGGAAAACATTTTGTTTGATTTTTTTGATCCACCAATTTGAGGTCTAGCATAGTCTCCACTAAAATCTATATTTAAAATGTTTTCTGTGGAGTTATCAGCATTATACATTATTTCAGGGGATCCCATATATGAAGCACAGCCTAAGCGACTTCCTCCGTAAACTTCGGTTGGATTGTATTTAAAATTACAATTGTTTTCAATATATTGTTTACCAACTGCTATGGTTTTATCTGTAATTTTGTCACTAGCATTTAATAATGCTATGAGACTCATCATTGATATAATATTAAACATAATAAATTCAATATGTAATGCAAACAGAGTGACTACTTTTTTCAATTCATTGTCATTGATGTTTATCTTATTTTCTAACAAAAACTTTTCAGAAAAATCACAAAGACGTTGAAAATTTTCCATTATCTAATAATTATTATGAAAATAATTCTTACAATATATTAAATATGGAAAATAATATGTTCAATGGTCGCGTAGATATACTTTCAAATTCTGGTTCTCCTTTGGATTTTTTGAATGACAATAATAGTTGCACAACAACAGAAGGACATGATGCTATGTCACGATCTATGGAACACACACCAGTATCTTCTTTGTTTTTTTCACGATTAAACATTGATTCTCTACATACTGGCATATGTAATATGGTTTATAATAAGTCAGGGGGTAAATATAATATAGGTAGACAAAGCGAAACAGAATTAAAAATTATCATGCGTTCAATATATTTCGAGTCTTTAAAAAATTCATCTCAAAATTTATTTATATCACTCGCACAATCAAATAAAACATCAAATAGTTCTGTCGTAGAATCTGTCAAAAAATTAAATAAAAGTGTTTTGGATTGGGTTGTTCCCAAGATAATCACAAATATGGAACAGTTTGACAAATATAAAAAGGACATTAGTACATTACCAAATCCAATGGATAGACCAACATTTACAAGTACTTCTGGAACTAAACAGCTAGAATTACAATCGTTTTTCTAAAAAATATATAGCATATTATTATAGAGTAATCAAGAAATATGTCTACTATAGAAAACAAGGATGTATCAAATCTTACAGAGGAAGAACAAACTATTCATTCTAACAATAAAATACGAATGTTTAAGATAACAATATTGGTATGTGCTATATATGGTACAATATCATTGATAGGATTATTTATATTTTTCCTAACATCGTGGGGGAAAATAATATACAATGAATTATTCCCGTTTTTCATAACATTAATTATAGGTATGATATCAATAGTTGTTTTTCTATCAAATGAAATATATAATATGAAGCCAAAAATCAGTGAAAATAATTTAAAATATGATTCAGAAATGTGCCCTGATTATTGGAATCTAAAACAAACGCCAGTTGATATTGTTAAGAATAAATTTACGAATAAACCAGGCGTAAATGTTAATAATTTTTCATATCAATGCAAAATGAACAATGATATTTTTTCAAATGAAAGCATAATTGAAAACGATATGAAAAAAGAGGAAAAAAATGGATTTCAACTTGGTGACAATAACTCTTTATATGTAAATGTTGACGGCGATTCAAAAGATAAACTGGGAATTAAAAAAGAAGATCAATTTAATGCTTTCAAAAAAATTGCTGCAGATATGAGTGGGTATACTTACAATAGCAATACTAAGACATTGAAAAAGGATAATGAATATGCATTTTCAGCAGGACAAAAACAATTTAATGAAAACAATATACCATTATCTTGTGATACAGTTTATCCACTTTATATGTCGGTAATGGATCAAGAAAACACGAGAAAGAATCCATCAGAACCATCAAACCGTTTTAGATGTGCATATGCTAAAGCATGTGGGGTTTCATGGACAGAGGCGGGATGTTCTTAATAAAATCTTAATCTTGCAATAATATAGATTTAGAATGAATTACGATTTGATGTTACTATCCGTCATTTATATTATAGATATTATACTATATTTTGTGACATTTAGTTGGATAGTTTTATTGGAAAAAAATAAATGCAACTGCAGTAGTAACTGGAAACGATACTTTATAAAATATTATATTATATTTATATTAACAATTATTCTTTTCGTAATTATTTTACAATTTCTACCAAAACATATCACAGTAAGATATTCTAAATACATACATAGCATTGGAATGTTTATCTTACTAACAGAATTAATATATGTATGTGTAGTTTTTATTTATATTAAAGATCTTATTAACAATAACTGTAAATGTAGCGATATGCCACAGCGCGATATAACATTACTATATTCTGTAACAGACATAGTAATATTTGTTGTATCTTTAATATATGCAATATCTTTAATAATATATCGCATTTTGAAAAAATAGGGCAATATTATATATAAGTTTAGCATATATTTGTAATATAATTTCGATTGACAATGGGTTTTAATGTTGAGAAAAAACGCCGTATAGTATTAAAAATCCAAAAGTTCAAAAAATATACGGACAAGAAATTCAAAAAAGATTTAATAGACTACATTAATAACGATGTGTTTTCATCGCATGTTATAAAAAAAACAATAAAAACAATAATTTCACAAATTTTGTGGTTATGTGATATATATTTTGATAATATTTCATCAAATATTGAAAGTCTTTTGAAAAACATTGGAAGCGTTAGTGAGTTTGAATGTATATTTGCAGATAACAATATATTTTATATTGAAAACTTCATTTCATATACTATACTTAATTTCAAAAAACACTTAAAAACATCAATAAACATTTTTGATTTTTTCCAGACAATTTTCTTTGATTGTATATATAACGAGTCTTATAAAAAAATACCAGATAATATAAAATATCCACAAATATTTAATTTTTGCAATAATTATTTGTGGAGCAATATAAATATTGTATCAATAGTTTTTCAAATCATTGTGATTGTAGATAGTATATCCGGGTATCAACTAAAACAAATGATGTTTGGTTATAAAAAACATAATAAAACATTCAATATAGAATCTATTTTTACACATGATAGAATTAAAATAATTAGTTTGACATTATTCAAATTATTCACAAAATATTTTCATGAATCCTGTAACAAAATTATTATAATCAATGAATTTATTTGTACAGAAAAACATACAATTATTAAAACGCTAACTTATCTTAAAAGCCATCCTAAATTTTTAAGATTTTATGTTTCGCATATATTGAGTAATTATAATATTTTGATAAATGATGAAATAGACGATATAGCAACCCGTTTCAAAACAATGTGTAATATAAGAAAAAATCATATTAATAAAAATGGATCAAAAATAAAAAAATACATGAATATATGTAATGCTATTTATATCAAAATTACATTTGGAAGCTTTTTCAATAAAGTTGAAAACGTGTTAAATAGTATAATAGAGAGTAAATAATCAAAATTATATAAATACATATAAAAAAATGATATTATAATTATAAATATGTAAACAACAATGCATACTGGTATTATTTCTTTTGCTAATAGAATTGTTTATAATATCAAAACAAATGACATGAAAGATGTGATATTAGAACAATTGTATTCATTATACGGAATTAAAATAATTCAAAAACAATATCATAAGTTGGATGATAATAATATTAAACATATCAAAAGTGATAATCATTTATGCTGTCTTCGTAGTAATGGAAACCCTTATTATATGTTTATGACAACATACAATGATATTCCAATTATTTATTTTATTGATAAAAAAATTCATCCTGGATATCAAAAACCTAGAATTTTACTTGTAAGAGGGCTATTTGATGAAGAATTATATAAAAATACACTAATGGACGGTGAAATGGTCAAATGTAATGACAACACATGGTCGTTTATCTTCAATGATATTATAGTATATAAAGGAAAGCATTTGGTAGATATAATTCTGCCCAAAAGATTAGAAATAATATATGAATTACTAGATAAAGAGTACGTTCCCGACGATACAATAGATGTTTGCAGTTATAAGGTTAAAAATTACTTTGTTCCATGTTACGAAAGTATTGAAGAATTGATAACAATATCTAAAAAACTTAATTATACATGTAGAGGTATATATATGTGGTCTTATCATTTGCGTTATAAAAGTAAGTTATACAACTTTGACGAAGATAAAATTGTTAATGTTTTTAGAAAAGTTAAAGACGAAACCAAATTTCAAACATTTGAAAATATTGAACCCAATGTGGAACAACTTGAAGAAAAGACGACATCTAGCAATATTGAGATCAATGATAAAGATGAAAAAATACTATGGATTTCAAAGACAGATTATCCAGATGTATACAATTTATATAATACAGATAATGCATCTTCAAGTGAAAAAATTGGAATTGCACTTATTCCAAATATGATTACTAGTAAAATGGTAAGAAATGCATTTAAAAATAAAAATGCTGCAACTGTATTAATGACAAAATGTAAATATGATACCAAATTTAATAAATGGTTTCCTATCGAAATTCAATAGTAGAAATAGTATTATTCGGCATCAATTATATTTAATAAATCTTGTATAGAACATCTTCTAAAAGGATTAAACACGCTTGACATTTCGCATAACGCATCGTATTTTTTTTCATTCTCGACTGTATCAAAAGAAATTTTTTTTTTCAAGTTATATAGAACTAACGATATTGAAAAAACATCGGCTTTGACTACAAATTCGCGACTGTGATATATATCTTCGATCTTATTAAACTGTTTAGCATGTATATCATCGAAAATGTTTTTAAATTCGTTAATATAGTCAACCGTTGTATATTGTTTTGGTAATAATTTGTACATATTATAATGAGTTTCGTAATATTTATTTAGTAATTTTGTTTCTGTTGTAAGTTCATATTGCGCTTTTGATAAACATTCATCAAAAGATAAAATTTGATAATAATAGTTATATAGCAGATATATAATATAAAACTCTGGAGGATGAAATGGATATCCATATTCTAGCAAATATCCGCTACTATCATAATCATATACTTCTTCAATTGTACATGACAATCCAAAATCAATTATACTAAATTTATTTCCATTATATAAAATATTTGTAGGTTTGATATCGCGATGAATGATATTATTATTGTGTAATGCTTGTATTCCAATTAATAATGTTTTTATCATATCCATACATTTATTATAACCAATAGATCCTTCAATCTTATTCAAACAACATCCACCATTTTCAAATATTATTTGATATATATTATTGCAACAATACATATTATCAATGACCCTTTCATAAAAAGATTTTTTATGTATAACTGAAAGTTTTTCTAGTGATTTTATTTTATCTATTTCTAAATCATTTTTGTCTAAAATACAAGCGTCTTTGATTTCTACCGTAAAGTCTGTATAATGAGGTATTTGTTTTATTTTTTCTAATATTCTAACTTCTTCTTCAAAATCATATTTGGTGTCTGTTCCAATAAAAACTTTACCAACATCATTATTATTAACTACATTAGAAGAAATTAAAAAAAAATGTTTTTGTTGATGCGTGCAATATATTGGTGGTGTAATCACTTTGCTATATCCGCCTTTGCCGATCATTTTATAACAAGTCATGATAGTATATTTATAAATATAACGAGAATTATATTTAATACAAAACAAAATATTTGAATAAATAATCTATAATTGAGATACACGAAGTTTGAAAATAGAAACAATTTCATTGATACTTTTTCTTTTAAGTGGATTATGTTCTTTACAATAACTGAACATCTCTTTTACAAAATTTTCTTGCCTTTCTCTTTTTTGTTTATCAAAATTGTCATATGTGGTTATATCATTTAATTTACTAAATAATGACGTCAATGAATATATATCTGATTTTAATGCCATAGTTCTATCAAAAATATTTTCAAAAGTAATTCCATCTAAATTGTTTTTGAATTTTTCCTTAATATCTCTAATATATTCGTTCAGTGCATTTTTAACAATATGCATATTCATTTCACCATGTTTTGATAATAATGCTTGATTAAATGCATTATCAAAATTGATGTAAGTATTCATTTCATTTAAAAAATCTTCTCCTTTTTTATATCTGTATTGTAACATATGATTTGCTATAAGGAAGTCATCCGGATAATAATAATATTGATTACTAGATTTTAAAATATACTTATTATTTTCATTAAAAACATTATCTGACGTTGTTGATAAACCAAAATCAATTAATGATAATTTATCACCATTAAATAAAATATTAAGAGGTTTAATATCAAGATGTACAAAACCTACACTATGCATTCGTTGAACACCTAGTAAAAAAGGTTCAAGGATTTGTATAAGTTTTTCAAACGTTATACTAGTATTTAGTGTGTTTAATGAATGTAATGATTTGCCGCCATTTTCAAGAACAATTTGATACACAGATCTGTTATTATTTTCGGCATGATTATCTAATATACATTTGTATACATCTTGAATATTATATATATCATTGATATTAATTTCATTTTGTGTTATAAGTTTTACAGTGAATGTATTATTAGGATCAATATTGTATCTTTTTATTATATCAAGTTGTCTTAGTTCATCATCAAATTCATCTTTTGATTTAAATAATTTTCCTACATAATTATTATCTACATAATTGTCAGTAGTATTTTTCATTAAGGCGGGTTGTATAACACAACCAAATGAGCCACTGCCAAGTAATTTGAATGATGGGGGCAAATATTGTTGATCATTATATTCTCCCCCCCTCTTATTTTTATTACTTTTTTTTAATTTCATCTTAATTAATAATACTATTTTTTATTTTTTTAATTATTATATTCATTTTAATAAGTAATTCAAATGAACATTAGCAAATTGCATATTTTCATTTTCATGATAATCATTTAGAGGTATATTAGGAACATATAGTTCATTTGTATGCGGTAGTGTAGAATCATATGATGGTTTATACATTAGTTCATTTATAAACCCTTTATTTTTTATAGTTTCATTTTCTGTGAATAAATTTATTTTGTATTTATTATCATCATCATTGGTTTTTTGTTCTTGTTTGAAAATTTTTGGTGGACATCTAATTCTATCATTACGTCTGTCTTGTAAATATTCGTCTTCTTCTAGTTTATAAATATCATACGAGTAATATATGTATATTATAAAAATTGAAAATAATATAATAAATATTACCCAATTATTTTCCATCTACTTATTATTAAATGATATTATTTCTTCATGTCTAAATAATATCACTCATCATCAATAAAAGAGTATTTTTTATCCTTCGTACTTTCAATATCAATGCTTTGATTATCAATGTAGTTTTTTATATTGTAGTTTTTAGATTTATAATATTTGATTCTAGAATATCCTTTTCTAATAAAAATCGAAAAATCATCAAAAATATCGATACATAAAGGAATATATTTTCTTTCCGATGGTTTTTCACGAAGTATGCGTCCAATTGATTGTTGGATATCTGATATAGGACTAGCAAATATTACAGTGTTAAGGGTTGGTATATTCATTCCTTCTGATGCCATTTGGTATGTTGCAAGAATAATTTGTGCATTAGATGCTTCATCTAAATCTTTTTGTGACATTCCTCCAACATAATATCCAATTGATGTATGAATATCATCATTATTTTTAAAATAATTTTCAAAGTCGTTAAGTTGTTTTCTTCTTTCACTAAGAATCAAAATTTTCCTTTCTTTTTCGGTTTTCAATATATCTTTAATAATATCAATTACAAATTGTGTGCGAGGTTGATATGAACAAATATTATTTATCATACCTGTACAATTTGGTTTGCCATTCCACATCTGTAAGTTTTGACTATAGTTTATATCAGGTGTAAAATATTTATGTATTTGAACATTTACATCAATTGATTCGGTTGTAGTTTGTTTATAAACAGATTTGCCAATAAAACTTTCAAATACCTTTCTCATTCCATCCTTGCGATTCAAAGTAGCACTCAAACCTAAAATCATAGATGTATTTAATTTTTTGAATGCTCTGCAAAAGACTTCAGCACCAAGGTGATGAACCTCGTCGATAATTACAAGACCAAATTCTTTAAATATATCATTATCATAATTTCTTAAAGCAAGTGATTGAAGAGATGCAATAACAAAATCTTTATTTTCGACATCGACTTTAGATTGTTTAATTAAACCAATTCTCGCAGCTGGAACAAAGTCTTCTACTGTTTTTTTGAATTGTTGATTCAAAAAATCTTTGTGAGATACAAATAAAGTTTTTTTCTTAAAATGACAAGCAATATATACACTCATAATAGTTTTGCCAAATCCACATGGTACAGATATGATTCCTCCTCTTTTTGAAGGATCTTGTGCTGCTTTTATAAAATTATTTACAGGCTCTTGTTGTTGTTGTCTTAAAGTCCCATTAAATATCATATTTTCGCATGTTTTTCCTTCAGCGAGTGTACATTTATTTGGAATACCATATTTCTGCAATCCATAATATCTTGGTAAATAAAGATATTTTTCACTTTCACAATATATTGGAAATGATACAGGATCCCCATTCGTCATCGCAAAGTTGATATTGGGTGTCATTGTTAAATCTTTCTTTAATGTTTTGATAAGTTCATCATTGTTTTCTTTTGAAACACCATATCCATTAAACGTTAATACAGTTTTCATAATTATATCATTTATATAACTTAAATTGTTTTTATATATTTGATAAAAATATATTATAACAAGATAATAGATATGGAAGATAATGTTTTTAAAGTCTCATTAAGAATATTTGCGTTATTATTGTTAATAACAATTATATTAATGGACGATTTCCCGTTTTATAAGAAGATGATTTATAAAGACACGCAATTATTTATAGGAATATTAATAATATGCTGTATATATTATGATGCAACACTCGGTTTTATATTAGCCCTTTGCTTATTCTTAATATATTACGAAATTTATAGCAAACTAAAAACAAAAATAAATAATAATGAAAAATCAAAGTATGCTAAAGATAAAAATTCAAAGGAAACATTCTTTATATCAAACGATGATATACAAAACAAAATAGAGGAAACTAAAAAAATAGAGAATGAAAATGATGTCATACAATTAAATTATATATCTGATGAACATTTGATTGCAGCACAAAATAATATAGTAGATATAGAAAATTATATGTCAGAAATAAAAGGAATAGATAAAGGATTCAATAATGAAGGTGTATATGGCGCACAGGGTTTAGATAGTACAAATTTAAACAAAGAAGGCTATGATCAAAATAATATATATGCGTTGGTATTATAGAAAAAAATATCTTATACATGTAGGAAAATGTCAAATAAACAACAAATAGGATATGGAAAAAGAAATCGTAGTCCCACTGACGATGATATGTTATCTAGTATGATGAGTGGAGTAAAATTAGCCCGTCGTGCTGGCCCAGTTGCACAATTACACGATTCTCTTTCTCAGCAAGTTACTGGTACAAGAAAGAGAACACAACCAAATCGTTTAACGTATGTTCCTAAACATGCTGTGAAATATCCAACACAACGCAGATATGTTTCTAAAGAAGAAAGAAAACAATTCAATCAACAAAAAGATGAACTATTTCAATTATTTAGTCTTATGAGCATCAAACCACATTCTCCTGCTGCCAAATCATCATCTCCTCCTAAATCGCCATCTCCTAGATCATCGCCCGCTGCCAAATCACCATCTCCTAGATCATCGCCTGCTGCTAAATCAGGTCCTACAAAACGCCCAGATCTAGAACGATATAGACCCCGTGATAGATTTATGTAAAATTAGTTAACTATATGACATTATAATACATTAAACCATATAGCATTAAAAATGTAAATACAACATTTATATATATATCTTTATCTTGAAATATTGAAGATATTTGTGGTGGCAATTTCATAAGAACCATGCTTAAAATATTTGTGTTCAAAAATATTAAAACTATAAAAGTTATAATAACAACTCTTTTCACTATATTGAAATCAATTATTTTTTTACCTGAGTTATTATATCTTAGATCAAAAGAATTTTGAGTTATAGGCGCTTGATTATTCATATTTTGTTCTTGGTGTATTTGTTGTTCGGGTTGTTCACGTTTTTCTTGGATACTTTGATTAATATTTTCATGCATTGATGCAGCATTTTGTGCTAAAATCTGCTCATCTGTTGACTTGAATTCATCAAGGACATTTTGTATAATTGGATCTTCTAATATGCTTGTTTCTGTAACATCGT
>Ga0129333_10000304_pt1 | contig 37368 bp, 54 predicted proteins | sample CPB6_08_DNA_FD_94474 | JGI IMG/M metagenome (GOLD analysis project Ga0129333, IMG submission 94474) | Freshwater to marine salinity gradient microbial communities from Chesapeake Bay, USA - CPBay_Sum_0.6_0.8_DNA | ecosystem: Environmental > Aquatic > Marine > Coastal | place: USA: Chesapeake... | reverse complement strand
TATTTGACCGGCGACGGCCAAGACCTCGTCGTGACTCCCGGCGACGGGACGTGGTTTCTGCACGCTCCGCACGGCGATCGATCGTGGCTATGGGGCGCGGTTCGCGCGCTCGGGATTCCGTGGCTCATGCGGACGTTTTCTTATCGCGACTGGGCGCGGTATTCCGAAAAGCACGGCATGCCCGTGCTCGCGATTCACGAGCCGTTCTTCGCTCACGACGACGTCGAAGGCGCAGGCGGAACGGGTTCGGGTAGCGGCGCTACGGCCATCTATTCGCAGTTTCGTAAACTTGGCTCCGAGGCCGTTCTCAGGCTCCCGCAAGGCGCAACCAAGGACGACGGAGGCTGGAAAGCCGAATGGCTCGAGCCCAAGTCGGCGACCTATGACGGTTTTCGAATGTTCCTTGCGGAGCTTCGATCGTCGATCCGGCTCGTCATTCTCGGCCACGACTCCGAAGCGGGCGCAAAGGGTGGCGACGGCGAACTAGCAGCCCAACGCGTGAAGGTCGAATATCTCTCGGCCGATTGCGAGCCGCTTTCGACGTCGCTGCGGCAACAGGTCCTCAAACCCTTCGTGGTCTACAACGTCGACCCGAACCGGCCCGAGCTTGCGCCTTGGCCGCGCTGGGATACGCGACCGATTCCCGACCTCAAAGGCCGCGCCGAAATGCTCAATGCGCTTGGTGACGCATTGACCAAGCTCGCAGCGAACGGCGTCGACACTGGCGAAATCCTCGAGGAGTTCCAGCTCGAGGCGGCCGGTGAGGACGACGACGAAGAAATGCCAGAAGAGCCGGACATTCTCTCCGAAATCACGCTAAGCATCCCGCCGGATTCGGTCCGCGCAGAAGCGCGCAAGGGCCTCGAATGGCGTCGACGATTCAAACGCGGAGGGACCTCGGTCGGGCTATATCGCGCGCAATCGCTTGCGCGAGGGGATAAGATCCGCGAAGATACAATCTTGCGGATGGTTAGCTACTTTGCGCGCCACGAAGTCGATAAGCAGGCCGATGGGTGGTCGCCTGGTGAGCCTGGATTCCCTAGCGCTGGGCGCATTGCGTGGGCGCTATGGGGAGGCGATCCTGGTCGCGCTTGGGCAGAGCGAATCGCCGAACAGATCCGAGAAGGGAAAACCCCACAATGAGCCACCGAATCAACGTAACCGCTCCGTCGCCGGACGAGCTTGCGCGACGACGCCAAGCCGAAGCCCTGGAAGCAGAGGCCGCAAAGGCCCCTGCACCCGAGCCCGAGCCCGCGCCTGCCCCGAAGGTCAAGCGATGAGCAAAACGCGCATCGAAGAGCGTTTCTCGCTCTGCGTCGAGCTCGACGGCGATGCGGCTCCGACCGAGTTCCGTATTCTGGTCGCTGGCGACAATCCGACGCGCAAGGGGCTCCTCGTGTTCGACGATTCGGCTGCGCAGTCCGTCTCGAGCGAATACGAAGCCGGAGGCGTGGAGCTGCCTCTCGATTACGATCACGCGATGGCCGATCCGATGGCCAGACCGGCCGAGCGAATCGCTGCGGGTTGGTTCCGGCCCGAGATTCGAGGCGGTGAGCTTTGGGCTTCGGATGTCCGGTGGACGCCGAAGGGCAAGGCCGCTGTCGAGGCTCGTGAATACCGCTACACGTCGCTTTGGGGCGACGTCGAGCCGCTCGATAAGAAGGGCTCAAAGATGCGTTTGACGCGGCTCCGCAACGTCGCGCTAACCAATACTCCCGCGACCATCGGCACGCTGCCGCTCGTCGCTTCGGAGGTTCGAGGAGACCAAATGAGCAATCTCGTTCTCTCGTTCCTCGAGGTCTCGGACGAATCCGAGGCGATCGAGAAAATCAAGGCGACGTCGGCGATCCTCGCAGACGCGGCTAGCACGCTGAACGTGCCAGCCGAGGCGATCGGGGCGGCCGTCCGCGCTCTCGTGCTCCGTGCGGAAGCTGGTGACGCTGCCGTCGCCGAGCTGTCTGCCGTTCGCGCTCGTGAGGCCGAGGCCAAGCGAGACGCGCTCATCGCGCAGCTCTCCGAGGCTGGCCAGCTCCCGCCGGCTCTGCATTCGTGGGCGCGCACGCAATCGATCGAGAGTCTCGAGACGTTCGGCGCGCATGCCCCGCGAATCGTCGAAACCAAGGCGGCACCCGTCGCCGTCGTCCCTCCGAGTGGGCCGTCCGTCGCGCTCACCGAGGAGGAGAAATCCGTTGCAAAGGCCCTCGGCCTTAGCCTCGAAAAAGTCGCAATCCACAAGGCGGCCCTCGTGGCCGAGGAGATCTGAAAAATGGCTGCATTGACTGCCGCACGAAACACCGTCGAGAAGGACAATCCCGCTGCATTCGCGCACGAGCCGGCCGCTGGCGTCGCCGCTTCGACGACGATCTATCAGGGCTCGATCGTCTCCAAGAACGCGTCGGGCTACCTCGTTCCCGGCTCGACGGCGACCACGCAGGTCGCAATGGGCGTTGCCCAGGAAACCGTGGTCAATAGCGGCTCTGCAGGCGCGGTGAAGGTCAAGCTGCGCTCGTGCGTCGCGAAGTTCGCGAACAGCGCGGCGGGTGACCTCATCGGAATCGCAGACGTCGGCGCTAACTGCTACATCGTCGACGACCAGACGGTGGCCAAGACCGATGGAACCGGTACGCGCAGCGTCGCCGGCAAGGTGTTCGAAATCGCCGCCGACGGCGTTTTCGTCAAGCTCGGGCTCTTCTGACAGCGCATAAGGAGGCGCAAAGACAATGATCATCAATAACGCGTCGCTCGCAGCGCTGCGGACCAACTTTTCGAACATCTTCCAGTCGGCGTTCTCGTCGGCTCCCGTGTTCGCCGACCAGCTCGCGACCACGGTCGCATCGAGCACCGGCGTCAATACCTACGGATTCATGGATCGCATCCCCAAGATGCGAGAATGGGTCGGCGAGCGCCAGATCCAGAATCTCAAGGAATACGGCGCAACGATCGTCAACAAGCCCTACGAGCTGACCGTCGGCGTCGACCGCGACGACATCGAGGACGACAATCTCGGCGTATACGCGCCGCTCATGGCCGAGATGGGCCGCCAGGCCGCGAAGTGGCCGGATCAGCTCCTCGTCGCTGCAATGCAGGCGGGTACGTCGACGGCCGGATTCGACGGCGTCAACTTCTTCTCGAACGCTCACCCGCTGAGTGGGTCGAACCAGTCGAACAACTTCACGACGACTGCTCTGACCGCGCCCAACTACGCATCGACCCGCGCTTCCATGATGGCGCTCGTGGGTGCCGATGGGCAGCCGCTCGGCGTAATGCCGGATCTGCTCGTCGTCCCTCCGCAGCTCGAGGGAGCGGCGCGCACGATCCTCAATGCGGAGATGATCGCCGACGTCAACGGAGGTGGAACGACCAACATCTGGCGCAATAGCGCTCGGCTGCTCGTCGTCCCCGAGCTGGCGAACGAGGGGACGACCTGGTACCTCGTCGACAGCTCGAAGGGCGTAAAGCCGTTCATCTTCCAGAATCGCAAGAGCCCGCTCTTGACGATGAAGGACGGCGAGAGCGACGACAACGTGTTTCACCAGCGCCAGTTCATTTATGGCGCGGAGAGCCGCGGAGCCGTCGGATACGCGCTGTGGTTCCTCGCCGCGCGCTGCATCGCATGAGGAAGCAATGCCGCAATACGCCGAACAAGCCGATCTAGCGCGGTTTGGGTTGCCGCTTGCTGCAACGTCTGGGTTGTCGTCCGACGACCTCGACGCGCAGCTTGCGGCGGCCTCGGCGGTTGCGGATTCCTACATCACGAGCCGGGGTTATTCGACCCCGCTCGCGACGTGGGGCGACGACCTCCGCGCGGCAGTATGCAAGCTCGCCGCGTGGTCTGTGCTCACGAATCTTCGTGGCGTGAATCCCGAAGATCCTGGACACGAGGCAATCCGGCAAGCGCACATCGATGCAACGTACTGGCTCCGAGACGTGGCCAAGGGTGTCGCGAACCTCGCGGGCCAATACACGCAGACGCGGCAAAAGCCGGCCGTTATGCAGATTTTCAACGACGGTGCAGCCGACACGGAGACTCGTGGCTGGTAGGGTCTCGGTGACTGGCGACTTCGATCGCTTGGCTCGGCTCGTCGACAAGATCGACGATCCTAGCGAGGCATTCGACCAAGATGGCGGCAAGATTGCCGCTACCGTTCGCCAGCAATACCGCGAAGGATTCGATCAAGGACGCAGCCCATACGGTGGCGTATGGGCCCCTCGCAAAGAGGCCAAGGGCGGCAGAACGCTCGTCAAGACCGGCGCGACTCGCAACGCGTCGGTCGTCTACCTGAAAAGCTCCAACGCGGTCCGAATCAACTCGACACCGTGGGCCCGCTATCACCAGTTCGGCACGAGCAGGATGAACAACCGCGCCATGATGCCCTATGAGCAAGCGTCGTCGTGGGACGAGCCGATTAGTCGGACGCTGCTCGACGCGTTCGCGCGATTCTTTGGAGCGGACTAGTGGCTATCGTCGCCGAAGCCTTGAAGTTCCCACTCGAGGAGCTTGCCGCGCAAGCGCAAGCGCTGCTCGTGGCCGCTGGCGACATCACGCCGCATTTCTTCGGAGAGAAGCATCTCGCGGCCAACTACGCGCCTCCGCGATACGTCTGGGTGCCGTCGGGCACGGTCACGCGTAAAGAGATTGCCACGCGAACGCGGGACGACTTTCGGCCGCTGGTTTCCTCGATCGAGCGCATCGAGGTGCATTGCTGGGGCGGCAGTTTCCGGCAAGCGTGGAATCTTCGCTGCAACGCACTAGTCGCGATGAAGCGGCTCGGTCAAGCGGACCTCGTGCTCGAGTCGGGAGATTGGCTGAGGCCAGCGCAAGGGTGGAATCAGGCTGGCGAGGTCTACGTGCTAATCTGCTCGCTCATCGTTCCGACGATCGACGTTGTCGTAGACCCGTCGAGCCTCACGCCAGAGATTCCCGCAACGCCTGGTGTCGTTCCGACCGGGTACGAAAACGGCGTCTACGTGTCGCAGAATCCGGCGATTCTGGGCGAGCAAATCATCGAGGAGATCCCCGAATAATGGCAAAGAAAGACGAAGCGGAGGCCGCGAAGCCGGCCGCAGAAACCAAGTCGTGGGAGCAATGGGGCGAGGCTAAGGGCCACGTCGCCAAGCTCCCGAAGCCCTCGCTGCTCGGGCCTCGACTCGTCGCCCACACCGGGCCGGACGTGCGCGTGGTTCGCGCGTATTTCGGGTGGGCAATCGGTAAGCAACTCACCGCTGCGGAATACGATGCCGCGGTCGATCTGGTATACAATCAGCTGACGCTCCGCTGAGCGCAAAGGGAGAGAGATAATGGTTTACCCGATTCCCGCGTCTAGCGGCGCGATCACCGACGGTGGGTTGGGCGTATTGCCCGAGGACACCACACAGACCTCGTGGAAAATCGGTTCGTGCTCGAGCGGCGTTGCCGGCTCGATCTACACGTTCCGTGGCACCGATACTTCGAGCGTCGTCGCTACGCTGGGCTATGGCCCGCTGGTCGATGCGACGATCTATCATCTGCTGCATTCGGGCGGCAAAACGGTATACGCCTACAAGGCAACGACCTCGACTGCTGGCACCAATAGCGTCGTCACGGCCGTTGGCACCTCGCCTGCGCTCACGCTCACGGGAGCGCCCTACAATCAGGCGCAGGGCAAGGTCGTCATCGTCGCCGGTGGTGTAATCGGCACGTCGACGTTCCGCTATTCGACGGATGGCGGAGACACGTTCTCCGACGAGATCGCGACCGCTGCGACGTACCTCATCACCGAGCTCGGCGTCACGCTGAACTTCGCGGCTGGAACGTACGTCTCGGGCGATAGCTACACCTGGACGTCGACGGCTCCGGGCATGACGACCACGAACATCGGCAATGCGATGGACGCAATCATCGCTTCGCCACTCGAGGCGGGTTTCGTGCACCTCGTGGGCGTGCCTTCCGACGCGGCTGCTACCGTGGCAATCACCGCGCTTCTCCAGACCAAGATCGAAGCGGCGCTCGCGGCGAAGAAGTATCTCTTCGCGATTCACGGCAGCGCTGCGGTCGATAAGGCCCTCCTTATCGCTGCCGCGACGTCCGTCTCGGCCAAATACGTCATGGCATGCGCGGGCTTCTTGGAGCTGGTCAACGACCGCACGGGCAAGATCGAGAAGCGACCGAGCGACATCGTGATCGCTGCGCGTGTCGCACGTAACCCAATCTCGGTCGACCTCGCGCGCGACGTTGCCGACACGGTGCTCGACCCGGTCGCGCGTGTCTCTACGCTCGTCCCGCCGGGCGCAGTGGCCGCCGACGGCTACCACGACGAAGCCGCCACGCCGGGCCTGAATCAAGCCCGATTCGCCACGTTGATGACCTTTACGGGTCGCGCTGGCGCATACGTCACGAACGGCGCAATGATGGCCCCTAGCGGCTCGGACTTCGGCCTCGTCCAGTTCGTTCGCATCGCCATGCGATCGGCGCAGCTCTTCTACTTGTGGTCGCTCGACAATCTGTCGCAGCGCATTCGCAAGGACCCGGCGACGGGGTATATCCTGCCGGCTGTCGCAAACGCTCTCGAGGACGACGCGACCACGTTCCTCCGCGCTGGCGTTGGCCAGCACGTCGACGGGATCAGCGTCGTAATCAATCGCTCCGACAACCTCAGCGCCGATCCGACGCTGCGGTACAAGATCCGGCTCGTCGGGCCGGCATACGCCAAGGAAATCGACTGGGAGCTCGGCCTCGTGGCCAGCCTGCCCGAGTGATAGGAGGATTCGACGATGCCGCTCCAATACCCCAATAGGGCCGGATTCATCTACACGCTGCAGAGCTGCACTCTGCAGGAGGGTCCCGAAGTGCTCAAAGGCATTCGCGGGATCTCGTTCTCGGCCAAGACCGAGGGACGCAAGGCCGTCATGGCCAATGGCGAAACGGCCGTCGGCTTCACTCGAGGACAGAAGATGTTCGAGGGCTCGGTCAAGCTGATCCTCGACAGCCTCCTCGACTATCACGCCACGCATCAAGCGCTGCTCGACGAGCTGCACACGTTCACTGTGAGCCTGGAAGAGGGTTCGCGCCTCGATTCGATCAAGATCGAGGACGCGGCGTTCTCCGAGTTCTCGGCAGACATCTCGGGCAACGAAGAGATCGAGGTCGAGGTCCCGTTCCTCGCTCTTCTCATCTCGATCAACGGCAAGCCGCTCGCGAGCAAGGGGCCGCTAAGCAACCTCGCCGCTGGCGAGACGGCCTAAGCTAGACACGACAACACACGAGAGGGGTCGCAATGGAATACTCGATCAACGTAGGAGGGCGACGGCTGCCGTTTCGCATGCCGTCGCTCGACGAACTAAGCCAGCAACGCAAGGCCGTTCGCCAAGAAGCGAAGCGGTTGAAGGGCCTCAAAAAGCTGGTCCGCGATTGCTGCCTCGACCAGCTCGCGCTCGACGAGGTCCTAGAGGAGCGGAGCGGCGCTTACGTGGCGCTCGGCGACGCGATCCTTACCGCGTCGGGTGCAGTGGGCCCGCTTGAAGTGCTCGATGAGCACGAGGTCTCAGAAGCGCAAGGCAAGGCCCTCGTCGAATGCGCGTCGCATGGCAAGCTACTCGCGGTGCGCTATGTGCCCAAGTTCGGCGCGTCGATGGACTTGGTGCTGCGCACGTTCACCGATCGCGAGCTGGACGAATACACGCGAGGGTCCGAATCGGTCGCGAGCTGTAAGCAAATCGCAAAGCGCGTCGTCAAGCTCGGCGACATCGATACGATCGAAGCCAAGGCACCCGGCCTGTTCATCGCGATCTGTGAGTTCCTAACGGAGCAAACGGGCGCGTTGATGGAGATCGAGCTGGGGGAAGCGTAAAGCTCCGCGACGCGGCCAAGGGCAACGAGTATTTGCACGCTCGGTTGCTCTTGGCAGCGCGAGGGATTGAGCCGAACCCTCGTGCTGTCGCTGGCGCAATGCTCGAGGCCGAGCGCGACCGGCTTATGATAGGCTTCATCCGAGGAATGGCGAAGAATGGCTAGAGCGGGACTCACTTGGACGCTAAAGCTCAACGACGCCATGTCCGGCGCGGCGAAGAAGATCGCCGCATCGCTCGACAAGGTCCAAGGCGAGCTGGAAGCGCTCGATAAGGCCAAGGTCGACGGCCCGGCCGAGAGCGTAAAGAAGCTGCAGGACCGCCTCGAGTCGCAGCAGCAGAAACGATCCGAGCGCGAGTCGGATCGTGCTCAAAAGTCGAGCAAGCGAATCGCCGAACAAATCGGATCGGTCGAAGAGAAGGCGGCCGAGCGTTCCGCTACGGTGCGGGAACGACTCGAGAGCAAGGCCGTCAAGGCTCGTGCGCGAGTGAATAACCAAGCTGCGGGGCAAATCTCTCGTGGAGAGACCAATCTCGCAGAAATGCGCGCGCGCTATGACTCAATGGTCAAAAAGGACGGCAAGCGCGGCGTCAAGCTGAAAGAGAAGATTGCCGCACAGGAGCAAATCGTCGGCGAACTACGGCAGAAAACGAAAGAGCGAGCCGAGTCGGAATATCGCCGTTTTACGGACGAGGCTTCGAAGTACGAAGAGAAGCAAAGCAAGGCGGCCGCGCGAACTAGAGCAAGGCTCGAAAAGCAAGAGGCGCAGCGCGCGGAGCGATTCGCGGAGCGTTCGGCGAAGCAGGCGCAGAAGTCGCAAGATCGAATCGCCAAGCTCACGACGGCCGAGGCCGAGCGCTCCGAAAAGCAGATTGCGCGCAAGCGAGAACAGCTCACCAAGCGACGCGAAAAGCTAGAGCAACGATTGCAAAGAGCCCAAGCGCGCAAGACTACAAAACGGGCAGGCGCAGGCGATGGGATGTTAGGCGCTGGCATGCTCGGGGCGGTGACGACAGGCGCAATGCTTGCGGCCGACGCGATTGCCGCTCTTGCCAATGCTGTCGTTGCGCTCGGTCAACGCGTGATCGAGCTGCAGTCGTTCAAGCAGGCAACACAGTTTGCGTTTCGGCAAATACTTGGATCTTCGGCTGCGGCCGATGATGCGTGGGGACGAGCGCAAAAGATCGCTGAATCAACGGGCATCTCGATCCAAGAGATTGCAGGCAGCATGAACGCGTTGCTTGCTCAGGGTATGGGAATCGGAGAGGTCGAGGAGCTGACCAAGCGATTCGCAGACCTCAAAGCGCTAAACCCTGCGGCAAACATCGACGGCATTGCTCGCGCGCTTATGCAGATCAAGGCCACGGGCAAGCTGCAGGGCGACGAGCTTATGCAGCTAAACGAAGCCGGTCTCGCAAGCGACAAGGTTTACGCACAGCTCGAGAAGCGCTTGGGCAAGACTCGCGATGAAATCTTGAAGATGCAGGCGGCAGGCAAGATCTCATCGCAGGACGCGATCGAGGCCATCAAGGCGGCCTTGCGTGAGACGACCGGCAAAGAGGCCGGAGCAGTAGCAGCCGAAATGGCTGAAAAAACGCTAGGCGGCGCTATCGGTCGGCTCAAAGTCCAGTTCGAGAAGCTGTTGATGATGGATAGCCCGGCCTTCGAAAAGGTCGCGAAGCTCGTAAACAAGATCTCCGATGGTCTCGCGAGCGGGAAGGCGCAGCCGATCCTCGACGCAATCTTTGAATCGATCAACAAGATCACGGATGCCTTGCTCGCCATTCCGGCCGATAGCATGGCCCAAAAGATCCAGGCCGTTGCGTTCGCCATCGGTGCAGTAGGCTCCGCGATTGCCTTCACGATTACAGCGCTAGACAAGATCCAGGCAGTAGCGATTACGGTATGGACTGGGATCTCCGCTGCAGTCCAAACGACGGTTGACGCAATCAACAACGTTAGCGCTAGCGTCGGAGCCGTGATCGATAAGGTCCTAAACCTTGGGAGCACATTCGAGGAAGGCGGCCGCAAGATGGGCACAAGCCTCGTGCAAGGCATCATCGCCGCAATCGCCGGCGGTGGCGGTGCCATCGCGAGCGCTGTCTCGGCTGTCGTTACGGAAGCGGTCAAGGCTGCGGTGGAAAACATCGGAGACGTCGATCTAAGCCTTGGCGGTAGCTTTGGCGCTTCGCCGGCTGGTGATGCGATGATGATGGGAGCTATGGCCGGTCGCGAGGTACGCAGCACAACGACGAACAAGCAATTTGCTCCGACTGTCAACGTCAACATCTCCGGTGGAGCCTCGAACACCGGTGGCATCGTCGGAGCAATCTCCGACACCCTCAAATCCCTTAACAATAGCTTCGCATGACCGAGATCCTACCTGGACCGTGGGCCGAGTTCTCCGACGTTTGGGATACGCTGTATCTCGGCGGCAAGGAATGGCCGGGCATTGCCAAGGTCACGGTCACTCGCGCTAACAAGTGGGACGAAAAAAAGGCCAAGGGCTCGAACAACGCCGATCGAACGTACACCGGCACCGATCCCGCTAAGGTAAAGATCGAGCTGCGTTTCTGGAACGCTGCGGATCAATACGACGTGCTTGTATCTGAGTGCCTTCCGATCGTCGAGCCTGAGGACGAGAAGAAACGCAAAGACCCGCTCGACATTTCGCACGCTGTCACGCAAGCGCGCAAGGTGGCCAAGGTCACGGTGGATTCGGTATCAGGACCCGACGACAACGGCGATCAAACCTGGACGTTCACGATCGAGGCAAGCGAATACAAGGCCCCGACGACCGTTTCTACGTCTGGCGGCAAGGGCACCGGCGGCGCGATGACATGCGCGCAGATGCAGCAAACCTATTCGTGGTTCGCGAAAGAGCTGCAGCGTCTAGGTGCGCTCGCGCTGCAATACAGGCAACAAGTACAGGCGGCCGAACTTCTGGCCGTGTTCGACCCTGGGGCATTGGCCGCAGCGCAAGGTCTCGAGCGAGCCAATGCAGCGCAGATTGCTGGAAACTCTGCGGGGCTCGCTAAGGTCTCGGCCGAAATGGCGCGCAAGGGATGCCCGTTGCCTCCCAGCTCGGGCGGAGGCGTTGGCCCGTGACGTTCGCTCGCATCCAATCGATCCCGGTCTCGCGCGGTAGCGTCCGCGTTCCGCTCGTCGGGACGTGGGAGGCGAGCCTAACCGTGACCGCAGACGACGCGCGCGACCTCACCGGGCGCGTTCGCCTCGACATGGGTGGGCAATCGTGGTCGGGCACAGTGCTGCGGGCCGAGGCGGACCTAGGCGGCCTCGTCACGGTGCGCGTCGTGGGCGGGGCTGGTGGTCTCGCGACGGTGCTAGAGCCCAAGGCCTACAGAAGCGCCACGAGGAGGGTGCTACTCGCCGATGCCCTTGAGGTGGGCGGTGAATCGATTTCGAGCGCGTCCGATGCCTCGTGGCTGGCCGTTTCGGTCGACCGGTGGACAAGGCCACGGCAGACGGTCGGGGAGCTTGTGCGGGCCGTACTGGACGGAACGGGCTACTCGTGGCGGATCGGCTCCGATGGTGCCGTCGTTTTCGTCGCAGAGACGTGGCCCGAGGTCTCTCCGCAGTCGACGATCGAGTCCGAGGACCCGACGCGCGACGAGCTTGTGGTGGCGCTCGAAGGGCTCGACGTCCTGCCCGGTGTCACGTTCGCAGGTCGACGCATCTCGAGCGCTACCTATGAGTTTGACGCGGCGAAACTACGCGCGCTCCTGTCGTACGACGAAGGCGGGCGCGATGGCGCTGCCTCCGAGATCGCGAAGTTCATCAAGCGCGAAATGGGGAGCGTGACGCTGCTCCGGCCGTTGACCGGTCGCGTGCTGTCTCAGGCCGCAGACGGGACGCTCGACGTGCGCGTGTTTGATGCGGATATGCCCGACTTGCAGCGCGTGCCAGTGCGATTCGGCGTGGCTGGCGTGGCCGTGAATCGCGTTAGCGCTGGCACTGAGTGCTACGTGGTCCACGAAAACGGAGACGCGCGCAAGCCATACGTGGTGGGCTTTGCGCCTGGTTCGGCTGTGTCGATCGAGGTCGACGCGGGCGAAGCAAGGATCTGCGGCTCCGATTCGCTGGCTCTAGCGGCTCCGCTCGAGGCATGGGCTGCACAAGTGCAAGCGATGTCGGCCGGGCTGGCGGCATGGGCTGCGATCGTCGTCGCTCAAAATCCGACGATCCCGGCGTTGGCCGGCGCTCCGATTAGCCCGCTGGTCGGTGTCGCGACAACCAAGATCAAGGGGGCATGATGGCCGGCGAATACGGTATCGACTGCAGTACGTTCGTCGGCGGTAAAGCGGACCTGGACCCGCGTTTCGCGACGATCGATACCACGATCCTCGTGGCCGAAGCGTGCGCGCGTCGGCTGATTACGCCGCGCGGATCGCTCATCGGCGATCCTGAGTATGGGTTCGATCTGCGCGAGTTCTTGGGTGCTCGAATCACGAACGTGACCCGCGCGCGGATTATCGCCGGTGTCGAGGCCGAATGCCGCAAGGACGAGCGCGTCGACTCGGCTCGAGTCGTCCAGGCGCAACTCCCAACGCCGGCCGATTCGCGGCTGACTTTGCGCGTCGCGATCGTGGTCTCTGCAGAGACGCTTCAATTTGTGCTATCTGTTGACCGGTTGACTGCGGAGGTCCTCATCAATGGTTGACTTTGCCGATTTGATCGAACCGGTCACCGAGGATGAGATCCTGCAGGAAGAGCTGAATGTTCTCGAGCTGCAGGGATTCCCGGTCTCAGCGTGGCAAGCAGGCAGCGTTCCGCGCACGCTGCTCCAAGCGTTCGCCAACGTCATGCAAGACGCATGGAGCACCATCCAATCGGTCGCCAAGGGCTCGACGCTGTCGACGGCCGAAGGCGGATGGCTCGACCTGCTAGCGGCCTCGCAATACGACGAGACGAGGCAGCCCGGCGTGTTTGCCACGGGCACGGTGCGGCTCACCGATGCCGGTGGTGGGCCTCACACGATCGCGGTGGGCCAGCTCTACGTCGCGACGTCGAGCGGCCTCCGCTACCGCAACACGACCGGCGGAACGCTGCCGCTCAATGGCGTTCTCGATCTAACGTTTCGCGCCGAATCCGTGGGCAGTGACTACAATGTCGCGAACGGGGCGATCACGGAGCTGGTGACTAGTCTCTCCGGCGTATCGGTGAGCAATCCGGCCGTCGGGGTCACTGGGACGTGGCTCTCGGTCTCGGGCGCACCCGAAGAGACAGACACCGCGCTTCGCGAACGATGCCGGGCCAAGTGGGCGACGCTGTCGACCGGTTCGCCGGTCTCGGCGTACGTGTACTGGGCCCTATTGCAAACCAACGTTACGCGCGCGGCCGTGGACGACGCGAATCCGCTAGGGCCTGGCTCGGCGCGTGTCTACGTCGACAACGCTGGCGCAGTGGCCGCGACGCAGGCGTATATCGACGCGCGTAAGCCGCTGGGAACGCTCATCAACGTAGCGGCTGCAACGACGGTGTCTGTGCCAGTAGCCGGCACGGTCTATCTGCAGGCCGAACAGTTAGCAGCGGCGCAAACCAAGATAGCTAGCAATCTCGCCGCGCTGTCGCTCGAAACGCCGATCGGAGGACGCATCTACGCGGCCGAGATCATCGAGCAGGTGATGAGCGCTCCAGGCGTGTTCAATTTCGTTCCGCTCGGGCTCACAGACACGATCCTAGGCGTTGGACAGATCCCGCAGATCGACGCGTCTGCTCTTGCGTTCGTGACGGTTTGACCATGGCCGAATACGAATCCTGGATCGGTGAAAATCTGCCGCCTTGGCTCCTCGGTGAGTGGGGCGAGCGCTACCGCGTAGCGGTTGGCGGAATCCTCGACGCTGCCGCGCTCGGGACCACTGGCGGCATCGGTGAGGCGAGCAAAGCGCATTTCGTCGGGTTGGCTCCGCAGGATGCGCTGCCGCTCTATCAGACGGATCGATGGGTCCCGAGCATCGCGGGCGAAACCCTCGAGGCGCTGCGGCTGCGTCTGCAAGAGGCCTGGGACGCGTTTTCAGGGCTCGGACCAACGGCGGGGCTGAAAGCCTTCGTCGATGCCGCCATGGGTACGCCTTGCACGATCTACGACGTGGCGAACGATGGTTGGTTGACCGGCTATCAGCCGAGCAACCTCGAGGACGCCAATGCCGACAACTGGTCGCGCTTCTGGGTCGTGTTCGCGGAGCCGCATCCGTGGGCTCCGGTTTACTTCGGCCCGTCGCTCACGTTCGGGCCTGATACGACGTTCGGGCTCGACATAACGCAGAGCGAGCTGGCGCTACTCAGACACACGATCCAGCAATACCGACCCGCGCATATGTTGCCGGTTGAGGCTTGGATCGTCACGGACGCTACGACGCCGGCAGCGCTAAAAGCCAATCACACGGTCACGGCGAACGTCTACCGGTTCCCGCTATTGGTGCGAACGTGGTACTCTGCGTCGCTGCCGCAGTTCAATGGTGGGCGCACGTTCGGCGAACGTTTCGTAGAGAGGTCGACATGACGAAACTCCTGACAATCGACACCGCTGCGCCTTGGGCCGGCACGGTCACCACGATCACGAACGGCGACCCGGCGAGCGAGGCGACGATCGACACCGTCATGGATTCGATCGCGGACCGTCTTGGCTACCTCAAAACAAGGGCCGAAGATTCGCTCCGGCTCGTGTCTGGTAGCGTGCAAACGCTCACCGGCGCAGGCTCGATCGACTTCTCGAGGGCGCTGAATCTCAATGCCTTGGTTGCGCTGAATAGCGCGCTGGGGATGGTCGTAAACGGCGGTTCGGGCCTGTCCGTCGCTTCGGGCGCGTTCTTGGCTGTCGATGGGCTGCTCAACGTCACTGGGGCTATTGCATCCGAGTATCAGGTTCTGCCCGATGCCAACGCATCGATCACGATGGGTTTTTTCGAGCATCGCGTCCCGGCTCTCACCGCTGCCCGAATCTATACGCTCCCGAACGTGGCTTCGCTGCCGTTCGGAGCTGGGCCGCGATACCGACTGCGCGTGAGCAAGCTGGACATCTCTACAAATCATCAAGCCAACATCATCGACCCAACCGGCGCGAACATGATCACGCTCGGCTCAGGAGTTGACCGGCGCGGTTGGGCCGAGTTCGTCACGAGCGCGACCGGTGAGTGGAGGGTGTCCTCCTGGGGTGGGGACACGTCGTCGTTTAGCTCGCGAGTGTGAGGACCACATGACGAAGCCGCTGACCATCGACACCGCAGCAACCTGGACGGGTTCGCTGACTACGATCCAGGACGGAGATCCAGCGAGCGAGGCGACCATGGACGTGGTCGTCGATTCGATCGGCGATCATCTTGGCTACCTCAAAACGCGCGCGGAAAACTCGATCCCGGCTACGCTGCCTGTTGCTGTCCCCTATACGCTCTCGGGCGTGTCCGGATCTCGCGTAGACGTGACGGTACCATTCCGTTTTTACTCTGGTGTCGACGTCTATTCGGCCGCGCTGACCGTGCAGAGCGGCGCGCAAGTCTTGTTTTCGGGCAGCTCGTCGCTCATTACAAGCACAGGATCAAAGACGACGATTCACGGCGCATTCGGCGCAGACTTTGAGATTCTTTCCGACGCGAACGGAACGCTCGGGTGGGCATTCGAGTCGCGCGTGCCGACGTTGACGGCTGCGCGGACCTACACGTTGCCCGATCCTGCTTCGATTTCGTTCGCTGCAGGGTACGCACGCAAGCGCGTCGTCAAGGTCAATAGCAGCGCCTTCGGGGTCAACATCAACGATCCGGTTGCTGGTCTAATCGGCACTATTGACCTTGGGGACCACAAGGGTTGGATCGACTTCGTGTTCGGGCCATCGAATAACACGTGGAGGGTTTCCGCTTGGGGCGGAAACGTCTCGTTCTTCTCGACCATGCTGTGAGGTCCTAAGTGGGTACAGCGCTCTCGGAACTACTCGCACAAGCGGCCTACGGCAAAAGCGCCTGGAAGCTCGCCTGTCGCACGGTCGCGACCTCGAACGTCACGCTCTCAGGCCTGCAGACGATCGGCGGGGTTGCGCTTGCGGTAGGCGATCGAGTGCTCGTCACGGGGCAAACCAACGCCGCGCAAAATGGGCCCTACACGGTCTCGAGCGGCGCATGGTCTCGAGGCATCGACTTCGATTCAGCGAGCGATGTCCAATATGGTTCGCGGTTCGCGATTACGGACGGGACCGCAGCCGGCCAAGTTTGGATGATGACGAGCCCGACGAGTGGCCCGATCGCGCTCGGTGCGACGCTGCTCACGTTCGCCAGGATTCCAAATGGCGGATGGGTCACGTCTGCGAGCGACGCGAACCATCTATACGTCTACGACATGCAAGAGAGCGATGGCGCTGTAACGCTGGTCAATACTGGCGTTGCGTCTGGTGGGAATCTCTCTCGTGTCGGGTCTGATTTCAAACTGAGTCAACGCAGAATCGTTGGCGCGAGCCTGTTTGGCTACAATATGGGCGGCCTGCCTGGTGGCTTGACGAGGTTCGAGGGGGCCGTCGATGTTCAACCGTCAAACGGTTATTCGATCGAGTGCTTCGTTGTTTCCGATAAGGCGCAGACGTTCTCGTCGGCAGGGTTGACTTTTCTCCACAAGTCGAACGGCGTTTACACTGACGGGATTTACCAAGGGATCACGAGCGGTTCGGCGACGCCGAAGTGGAATTGTGGACGGCAACTCGCGTCAGGATCCAACGTTGGATTTGACACGTCCGCGCCATTCCAAACGATCGTGTACGGCAAGCCTGAGCATTTGATGGTCGTCTACGACGTTACGGCTGGTCAGATCCGACAATACCGGAATGGTCTGTTGACCAACCAGGCTGCGGCTACCGGGGCGATGCCTGCGCTGCAGTGGTTCCAAATCGGATGCTGGCCGCCTGGACCATTCGAAGGCTATATTTCGCAGGTTCGCGTTAGCAATATCGCACGAAGCGCATCCTACGCAATCGAGCGAGCCAACAACTGCTTTGGCATCAATCCCTGAATGGATGGATCCTGATAGGATGCAATACATGCCGATCATGCCGGTCTCGAATGGCTCCGCGGAGCACGTCGCCGAGTCGCATCCAGAGGACGATCGCGAACTGCTCTTGCGAGCTGTCGAGGGTGCCAAGCTAGCAGCCGAAGAGGCCAGCAAAGCAGCGAAGCGCGTCGACGACTTGCGCACGAAGCTCGAGGCCGACATCGCAGACGCAGCGAAGCAACGCCGCACCATCGGCATGGCGACGATCCTCGCCGGCGTGCTGCCCGACTTGATGCGACTTCTGGGAGGCTGAAATGGGGCGCTGGATTCTCGACCATCCTGAGATCGCACTCGTCGTCGTGGCGCTCGCCGGCAACGCCCTCGCGGAGCTGCTTGAGAAGCTGGGCGCGAAACGGGCCGCCGGCGTCGTCGCCGCGCTCGTGCCGCACGTCCGCAGCCTCGTGGCGGTGTTCGTCGCGGCCAAGACTCACTCGGCGATTGCAGCCGACAGCGAATCTCGACCCCTCGCGCTGGACTCGCAATCGCCGGGTGAGGCTAACTCTGAGGAGCCCAAGCCGTGACCCTGTATGCGGGCGACAAGGGGCCGGCAAAGACGATTGCGATCACAATCGCGACCGGTGCCGTCCCTGGTACGTCGATCGCATCGGTTCGGCTGCGCGTGCGCTATCCCGACGGGACCGAGGCCGAATGGCTTCCGAGTGTCACAGCGACGTCGGCTACCTCGGTCACGTGCGCGTACGCGCTGCAGAGTGATGGCTCGTCCGTCCCGCTCGAGGGCTCCTATTACGTCCGCGCGTGGGGCTATACCGCGCTAGGCGCACAGATTCTCGATACCGACGAGGCATTGCTACGGGTCGCGCCTTCGCGGCATACTTGGCCCATCTGAGGAGATTCGATCATGGCAAACAAGATTTACCCGAAGGCTCTCGAGCGCTCTCTTTCCGCCGGTCTCGACCTCGGCGCTCACACGATCAAAGCGGTTTTCATCGACACCGCGACCTACACGTATTCGGACGCTCACGAGTTCATGTCCTCGGTCGCTGTCGGCGCGCGAATCGCGACGAGTGCCGCGCTCACGGGCAAGACGATCGCGACCGTGAACACCGACGACGTGCGCTTCGATGTCGCCGATTTCTCGGTGACTTTCGCTGCTGCACAGCCGACGTGCGAGGCCCTGATCTACTACGCCGAGATCGGTACCGACGCGCAGAACTACTTGATCAAATACATGGACACGAGCGCAAGCCTTCCGCTTACGCCTCCTCCCGGTGGAGGAACGGTCAACGTCACCGTGAGCGCCAACGGCGTTTTCGAGCTGCGCAACGTCTGAGGCTAGCCAATGGCGGCAAGCGTCAACACCAGCGGATCGCAAACGGCGGTCATCTCGACACAGCACGTGCTAGCGACCATCACGGCCGCTGGCACGTATCAGCTCGTCGTCGATATGTCTGCCATGGCTGGCGGCACGACTCCCGACGAGCTTCGCGTGTTCGTTTTTGGCAAAGCCCGAACGGGCGACGCAGAGGTGACCGAAGAGGTCTACCATTTCATCGGGGCTCAATCGAAGCCGCTATGGAGAAGCCCTCCGGTGTGGTCGCCGCACTATTACAAGGTGGCTATCACGCAAACGGCCGGAACCGGCCGCGCTTTCCCATGGGCTGTCTATCAGCCGTGAGGTGACCCAATGCCCTACGCAGCGGCGAGTTTCGGCGATTGCAGGACGCAGACGCTAGGCGCGGTCACGGGCACGTCAACGGGCACGCTCGTAACCGCAAACGCGACAGCGAACACGAAAGGGGCGTGGGTCTCGCTTGGTCAAGCTGCGCGCGCCTATGAGCTATTCCACGTCGGCATCGGTGCATCATCGGCCGCTGCCGATTACGTGTTCGACGTTGGCCTTAGTGGCGACGGAACGAACTTCTACGAGATCGCGACCAATCTGCGCCTTGGAGCGCTGAAAGGCGCGGCTGATTTGTTTCTCGGCTACACGATTCCCGTGCGCATTCCCGACGGGTTTTTCGTGGGGATGCGCTGCGCTGCGAGCACGGGCGGATCGACGCTCCGAGGCATCGTCACGGCCGCAACGTCGACGCCGCTATCGGCCGGCGGATTCTCGGAGCTGAACGCCTATTACACGCCGAATGCTTCTCGAGGCATTACGGTCGACGCGGGCGCAACCGCGAACACCAAGCCGGCCTGGACCAGCATCGGGACATTGAGCGCGGGCGAAACGGTGGACGCGATCATGCTCGGAATCGGACCCAATGCAGACGTCACGCGCACGGCTGCTACAACGGGTTTGCTCGACATCGGCGTTGGTTCCGCTGGCAATCAATACGCCGTGATCGAGAACATTCTGTGGGGATTCACGACGACGAGCGACACGCCTTTCCCCAACGTCGTCGGACCGTTGCCCGTGTCGATACCAGCGAACACAACGATCTGGGCGCGCATGCAATCGACGAACACCACGGCTGGAGATAGGACGATCGATTTGGCCGTCTGGGGCCTCATCGCGTGATCACGCAGCGGCTACTCCCGGTCCTATTCTACGACGAGACGATTACCGTCGCCGACGGTGTCGCAACGGTCGACGCCGTCGTAGGGACCGAGACGTTCACGCTCGTCGCGGCCGATACTGCCGCCACTGTCGACGCCTTCGTCGGGGCTGAGACCGCAGCCGTCGTCGTCCAGTTTGATGACGCGGCTGCAATCGTTGAAGCGTTCGAAGGCGTAGAAACCGTCGCGCACGTTGCGGTCGATGCGTTTGCGAACGTTTCGGCCGTACCTGGCACGGACACCGCAGCGCACGTCGCGCTCGACGTAGCCGCAACGGTCAACGCTGTCGCAGGCACCGAGACGGCCGCCCTGGTCGCGCTCGACGCGGTCGCAGCGGTCAACGTCTCGACCGGAGCGGAAACGCTCACCAACGTGGCGCTAGACGTCGCCGCGACGGTCGACGCTGTCGCCGGTGTCGAGCTCGTCGCGCTCGTCATGCTCGACGGGTTGGCCGTGGTCGATGCTGCCGCAGGCAGCGAGACGGCCGCGATCACAGTGCTCGACGATGCGACGCTCGGCCAAGCCTTCGTCGGAGCCGAGGCGTTCGACGCGCCGATCGCAGACGTCGTCGCTGTGGCCGAGGCCACGATCGTCCCCGAGGTCATCGCGATCCCTACGCCGGGATTCGACGATGCTCCGACCGAAGCGCTCGCCGTAGCAGGCACGGAGACGATCGAGCACGTAGCGCTCGACGGCACGACCTACGCCGACGCGTTCGTTGGGCCCGAGACGGTCGACCATGTCGCGCTCGACGCTGCGGCTATCGTCCAGGCCTTCGCCGGTGCAGAGCTGGCTACGATCACGGTGCTCGACGCATCGGCCTCGGTCGACCTCGAGGTGGGCGCAGAGTCGACCGGCGACGTATTCGACGACGGGGCCACCTACGCCGACGCGTTCGTTGGGTCCGATGCGTTCGACGTCGTCGCTCTCGACGTAGCGGCTACGGTCGACGCCACGGCCGGCGCGGAATCGTTCGCAGTCGTATTCCTCGACGCTGTCGCATACGCCGAAGCAAGCTCGCAGGCCGAGACGTTCGGATATTCGTTCAACGATGTCGCAAGCGTCGTCGACGCAGTCGCAACATCCGAAACGGCCGAGGTCCCAACGGTCGCAGATTCGGCAGCCGTCGCCGAGATTTCTATCGGAGCCGAGCTTGTCGGGACGACGTTCTTCGATTCCGAGTCAATAGCTACTGCAATCGCTGGATCCGAATCATTCACGCGAGCCGTGATCGAAAACACGATTGCAGTGCAGCGATCCGCGAATGCGGTGCAGCTCGAACGCTCAATCGTGCCGACGTTGGCAATGCGGCGTGCAACGGCTACGATTGCGCTCAAATGAGGCGACGGCTCGAATGGTTCCGATTCCGCCTCCCTCGCGAGGTGTGGCGCGTCGTCATCGTTCCGCGCCTGTTTAGCGAGACAGGATCGGAGCTGTACGGCGTTTGCGACTACGACCGGCGCATCATCAAGCTGAGTGCAGCGCAACCAGTCGACGAGCTGTGCAATACGCTGATTCACGAGCTTCTGCACTGCGCTGGCGCTGGCAACGCCTCGAACGTGTTCGACGCTGACCACGAAGAGCGCTTCATTCTCGCGTGTGAGCCGAGGCTGTGGGCCATCGTCTCGCAACTTGGGTTTCGGCCTCCGCTGCTCCCGGTCGGGTGGGAGCGGATGCACACGCTCGCTATGGAGGCTCGTCACGGATGAAGCGATGGCTATGCGAAGATCTGCCGCCCATCTTGGCGGTGCTGCGTAGGTGTCGCGACTATCCCGAAGCGCGCGCGGCGTTGCACGGCATCAACCTCGATTCGATTCGCTCGGTGTTCCAGCGGCATCGCCAATGCTGCGGGACCAATCCGCCTGGCTACTACTTCGGAACGGCGCAGCTTATGACCCCGAAGCCGCTGGCTAAGTGCAAGCCAAGCGATTCGATCCTTCTCGTGCCGGACGTGCACGTGCCCTACCACGACCGCGACGCGTGGCGCTTGTTGCTAGCGGTTGCCGAATACATGAAACCGGCTCACGTCGTCGTGCTCGGTGACTTCGCGGATTGCTATTCGGTGTCGTTCCACGACAAGAGCCCGCGCCGCGTTTCCAAGCTCGCAGACGAGCTAGAGGCGGTCTCCGAATGCCTGCGTGAACTAGAGGCCGCGACACCATGCGCCGCGCGCATCTACGTAGAGGGCAATCACGAGGCGCGGCTTTCGCGCTACATCTCGAGGCAGGCCGGAGCGCTCCACGGCATCGTCGGCACGACGTATCCAGAGATCCTAGAGCTTCCCGCGCACGGCTGGCACTGGGTTCCCTACCACCAAGCGTGGGCCATCGGCGACTTGCACGTGACCCACGACGTGGGCCGCGCCGGCGTCTACGCGGCAAGGCAGTCCCGTATGGCGTTCGGCTCTAGCATCGCGATTGGGCACGTTCACCGCATGGCGATCGAGCACGAGCGGACCGTCGACGGGCGACACCATCTAGGCGCGAGCTTCGGGTGGTTGGGCGACGCTGAGGCCGTCGACTACAGGCACCGAAGCCTTGCGCGACGCGAATGGGTTCACGGCTGCGGAATCGCGACGCTCGACGACCAGGGCCACGTGCACGTCCAGGCTGTGCCGTTCGTTGGTGGGCGCGCATGGGTTGCAGGATCGATCGTCGCGGCGTAGGTTGCTCGGCTCTGGAGGTCACACGTGAGCGAAGCGAACGAGACGATTTGCACGAGCCTAGCGACGGAGTTTCCCGCACTTTGCGCGCGATTCGAGGCACGCGAGGCGGTCGGTTTGGCGCGGTACGGAGTGCCGCTCGACCCGTTCGACGGGCGCAACTGGATTGCAGAAGCGCGCGAGGAACTAGCCGACGCGCTCGTCTACCTCACCGCAGCGGCTCGCGTATTGTCGGCGAAAAAGACCACGGACGCGGTCGACCTGCAGCGATGGGCCAGAATCAAGCAGATCCGACGCGCCATCGCTTACGCCCTCGAAGATATGGAGCGCGTTTGATGCACCCTCGGTGCTGTCACTGCGGATCACTACGGGTCACCGCTTGGCGCGAGCACGAGCGGCTAGAGTGTGTCTTTTTTTGTCCTATCCACGCAGAGCCCTCCTCGCGTCGATTCTCAGGCGGACTCGTCTCGGTCGACGCATCGGGGAGGCTTGTCCTAATCGGACCCAAGGATCCACGATGACCGTCAAGCTACGCCTCGTTCAACGTGCTGCCGACCCTGCCGCTCCGCTGCTCGTCGCCTATCTCGTGGGCTCGCAGTGTGACGCGGATATGCGCGCAGCGTTGCCCGGCTGCGGCATCGTGGCCAGCTCCGAAAGTGGCGTAGCGACGACGGGGGCAACGCTCGCGCAAGCGCGCATTCTGGCCGGCTGTGGCGACGCTGCGCCGCTGGGGCTCATCGGCTACTCGGCCGGGTGCCAGGGCGTGAGGCGGCATCTGCTCGACGGTGTCGAGGCCGCGGCCGTCGTCGCCATCGACGGCACACACGCATCGTGGCCGCCTGCGCCGTGGCAGATCGACGTGTGGAAACGCATCGCAGACCGTGCGCGGATGGGCTCGGGCCTCTTCGTCGCGACCTGTACCCAACAGCTCTACACGGAGCGCTTGGGCCCTGGCAAAGCCTTCGCCTCGACGCGCACGGTGCTCGAACGCGCGACCGGCGCAGCTCTCGGCGCTGGCAACGAGCTGCACGACGGAGGCTTGCACGTCATCGCCTACCCGAGTGCGGACATCGACGCGGCTGCGCACATCCGCCAACAGCGCGAGGTGATGCCCGACATGCTGCGGACCTACGTCGCGCCGTGGTTCGCTCGTGCGCCCGGTCTCGCGCCGTTGCTCGCGCGGATCGGCAGCTATTGGGCCGGGCTCGTCTCCGACGTCGTCGGGCGCGTCATCGAGCCAACTCCAGAGCCGCCTAGCCTTGGCCTGGCTGCTCTCGAGGTGGCACGCACGCAGCTAGGCGTGCGCGAGTCGACCGGGCGCAACGATGGGGCGGCAATCGCTGCCTATTTCGATGGCTGCAGCCGGCGCAGCGCGAACGGTGTCGAGGCGCGAACGGGTTGGGCCGCGGGCTGGGATTGGTGCGCGGCGTTCGCGTCTTGGTGCGGGTATCGCGCGCTCGGTGCAGGGCAAACCGCCCCGCACGGTCGCAGGATCGCGGTTTGGGAGCTGGTTCGCGATGCTCTCGAGGCCGGTCGATTCGACGACGTCTCTGCGTGGGGCTCGGGCCCTAGGCCGGGTGACCTCGTGATCTGGCAACGCGCTGGCGACCCTCGAAAGCCGGGGCAAACGGGCCACGTTTCGCGGTGCGAGTCGTTCGCCGGTGGTCGCTTGATTACGATCGGCGGCAACGAAGAAAACCGCGTGAGACGAGCCGACGTGACTGCCGACCTGCCTCGCGCGGTTGGTGTGATTCGCTACTGACTAGTGACTAGAAAAGGTCCGCTTGCCGCATCTTCGGCTTGGCCGCAGCGATGCGCGCGAGCGCGATTTCGTAGTGCTCTGGCAACAACTCGACACCGGCGAACCGGAAGCCCTCGCGCAAGGCAGCGATGCCCGTCGAGCCCGAGCCGGCGAACGGGTCGAGCACGAGGCCGCCTGGAGGCGTCACGAGCCGCACGAGCCATTGCATAAGCTCGATCGGCTTGACCGTGGGGTGCGTGTTGCCTTCGCCGCGATCCGCGCGGCTCGCCTTCGCCTGGTAGCGGAACACCGGGAAGAAGCGCGACGCGCCGCCGGTGTCTGCATAGCAGGCGACACCATCTGTACGCTGTCCTCCATGATGGATTCCTGCAATTCGGCCGTAAGATCCGCCAATCTTGCAACCACTCTTGAGCGTCCCACTTTGCTCATCCATCTCCGCGACCGCGCACCCTTCCGCGCACTCGTCGCCGCAATCGGGCGCGTGGGAAAGCAGGATGTTCGGAGGCCAGCGACCAATGGTGCTCGCATCGTTCGCACCGGACAGGTCGCTGGAGTTCTTCCAGCTATTCGCCATTGTTCCGTCGCGCTGCTTCATAGATTCCACACTTGCGGCAACTTTCGCACGATCCGATTCGCTAGCGTATCCCACGCGCGTCGCGTCCACGTTGATCGCGCCCGTCCCATGCGCGAGCACGTTCGCCGCGACGGTAACGTCGAGCGGCTTGCGCGCAACGACGATTGGCTCGTGCGCGGGCTTGAGCGCTGTGCCCCATCCAGCCCATTGCTTGGCGGCTTCGGTCGCGGGGTCACCTTTGTCCGTTCGCCAGTAGTTCACGCTGGACATGGAACAGTTTTCGCTGAACTTTTCCCCGGTGCGTCCGCGCCAATGGCCATTCACCTTGTCGATTGCCTTGCTGACGTCGAGCGATTTCGGGAACCCGCTGCCGGAGATCCAATGGATCGAATCCCGCACCTCGAACCCGGCATCCTCGATTGCGCACGCCATTCGGTGATATGTGCGCGTGCCGCCAAATGCGAGCAGATGGCCGCCAGGTTTCAGGACACGCAGCACCTCGGTCCACATCTCGACGCTATAGGCTATGCCGGACGAATCCCAACGCCGGCCCATGAAGCCGAGTTCATACGGTGGATCGCATACGGCCGAATCCACCGATGATGTTTCTAGGCCTCGCAAGACGTCGCGAGAATCGCCGCAGCATAGCCACCAAGTCATCGCATCACCTCAAAACGGGTAATCGTCTGCGGGCTTGCGCTGCGCTCCCGAAGGCGCGCCCCCATTGGCCCGTGCGATCATGCCGCGCATGCGTGCGGCGAGCGCTTTCTTGCTGCGCTCGTCGAGAGCATCGCGGAACGTGAGCCGACCCGAGCCGGGGCGATTTACCCACTTGATTCGGAGTCGACGCTCGCCCTGGTATTCGTCCCACGCGATGTCGAGCTCGACGTCGCAATCGTTGATTCCGGAGAGGTCGAGGAGGTCGTCCCCGGACCAACCGCAAGCGCGGAGGGCCTTGATTGTGATCTCGGCCGCTTGGTCGCTGCCGAAGCCGCCGACCCATTCGATCGTCGACGAGCCGGGCTTACCGTTCTCGAGGAACGCGAACGAAAGCGCGATCTGCTCGGCTCCGCTCTTCGCACGTCCCCATCGGATTTGCGACGGGTTGTCGATGCAGCGTGCCAGGTATTTGCCGGGTTCCGTGATGCTCATTTGGTCTTGCTCTCCTCTTGGATTCGATCGCGCATTGCGACCATTTCATGCATGGGTCTCGGGCTTGCGGCCCAGGCCTCGAACTTCGCCAGCTTCTCCGCGTCGCTTGCCAGTAGCGCGCGAATCTCGGCCGCTGCCTTGCGATTCCGGTCGACGGACTTCGCGAACGCGCTCCACGATAGGTCCAGCGACTCGGGAAGCGCAAAGCGGTTCTTTGCCTCATAGGCGGCCGTCTTGGTCGTGTAGATGAGGCGACGTCCGGTCGATACGCCCTTCGTGCGTCCGTCGACCTGCGTCGCGTATTGCTCCCACGACGCAAAGAGAACGGTGTCAGCCCATTCGCGGACCGCGCCGCCGAACTTGTCTTGCACCTTCATCGTCCATCGATCCCAATCCTCACCGGCCGGGTTCGCGTACTTTTTCAGATGCGCGTGCGCGATTAGCACGACGTGCATCCCGCGCTTGCTTTGGAGCAACTCGAGAGCACCGAGGAAGCGCCGCGCGGTCTGCAGGGCCTCGACATATCCGCGACCGTACCCGAACGCCTCGATCGACGGCTGCTTGTGCTCGTCGCAGACGTGGGCCCATAGCAGCGGCTCGGCCCAGTCGAGCGAATCGACCACCACGGTCTGATAGTCGTGCTCGGCATCGGTCAGCTCACGGACCGCCTCGAGGATGTCGCTCCACGCCTCGGGACGCGGGAATCGCGCCACGTCGAGCGCGCCGCTGCCGTCCTCGGTGCCGATGAAGATCGGCGATGGTGCTGAGGCCGCGAACGTCGTTTTGCCCACGCCTTCCGCGCCGTACAGCACGACGCGATGCGGGGACGCGATCGGTCCGCGCTTGACGTTCGCGAGACCCATTCGGCTGGTGTTCTTGGTTGCTTGCGTTGCTTGCATTTTGCTTGTAGACATATCCCCTCGCTTCGCTGTGACACTCACGAGCGTCTAGGATGGTCCTAGGCGCTCGTTTCTTTTGTTAGCTCGGTGTGCGCTCCGACGTGCTCGAACCGCTCCGAATCCTCGATCGACGCTGCACCGGCGCAGACGTCGAGATAGTCGCAGCGTGCCCCGAATCGGTAACAGGCTGCGGTGCTCCTAGGCCAGTGGCCGCGCTTACGATCGGCGCGCATCGCCTGGATCGTCGCGACGTCGTCGGCTTGGCATTCCGTTAGCTCTTGCTCCAAGCGGAAAATCTCGGCTCGTGCGTAGTAGGTCTCGGGCCGCTCTGCGATGGCCGCGCGAACGCGCTCGGCGTACTCCTCGATCGTCTCGTCGACCTCGCGCTGCGTTGCGTAGAGGCGGCCCTCCTTGGTGTACTTTCTCTCGGCCTCTGGCGTTGCGAGACGTCGGGAAATCTTCGGCTTGCCAAGCACGTCGTAAATGACGCCGGCGACGTCGTAGCCGAGGGTCTTAGCACCGAGCACGTAGTAACTGATTTGCGTGTCGACCTGCAGGCGATCCCAATAGGGCGATCCTGGCCCGACGTCGCTGCTCGTCGTCTTGTGCTCGAGTACCCAGTGTGCGCCGTGCCGATCGACCACGATCGCGTCGACCTTGCCCGCTCGCTCGATTCCGCGAATGCGCTTGCCCGTGCGCGGGTCGTAGATGGGGCAACGGAAGGACGCCTCGACTGCTACCGCGCGGAGGCCGTGCTCGGTGCGGTCCGTGTCCCATCGGAGCGCGTATCCGTCGAGCATGGCGCGAGCACGGGCCAGCTCTTCGCCATGTAGCTGCTCGAATAGGATCGGCTCGATCTGCTCGGGCTTGCCCAACCAATACGCCTCGAGGGCGGCATGGATCGCCGTGCCGAACGCAAGGGCCTCGGCCTTCTCTCCGCGCTTGCGGATCCCTTGTTCGTAGCGGTGTAGGTAGGCGCGGGGACATGACCTGTAGAGCGAGATCGAACTTGTGGTGAGGAGCATCACAACGGGCCTACCTCGAACCGCTTGCGGTTTGCAACAGAAACTTTTTTCTTGACCACGACGATCGAGACCTGCCAAGGTTCGCGGCGATGCGAACGCCAGCCAGCCAACAGCTCGAACGCCTCGTTCGGCCCGGTCCACGGATCGCTGAGGTGGCTCGTGCATGCGGGGTCTCTCCGACTGCGGTCCGATACTGGATCGATGGCCGGAGCGTGCCCAGTGAACGACACCGGGCGACCTTGGCGCAGGCGTTCGCGATTCCGATGGAGGATTGGATCAATGCCGAAAAACACGCGTAAGCCCACCAGAATCAACCGCCGAAACCTGCGGATCGAGCCTGCCCCGACGTTCGACCTCGAGTCGTTTGCGATCGAAGCTCTCGGCGGTGCCGTTGTGATCGCATGCCTTGCCGCGCTGGTGCTCGCATGACGCGCCCCACGATGGACGAGGTTCGCGACGAAGCGTCGCGGCGTTGGGCCGCTGGCTCGTCGTACGTGGATGCGCTGTCGTGGTCCGCAGGTGCGGGCATGGCCGTTTGGGTCGACCCGGACGGGTGCGAGCTCCTCGGCCTCGAACCGTGGCCGCCGGCCGATGAGGCGTCATGACGCCTGAGCAACTCGACCTTTGGCTAGCACTAGCAGACCGATTCGGAGCGGATATGCGCGTATACAAGAGCGAGGCGGGCAAACACACGACGGTCCACCCCATGGGACCCGTGCATGGTCGCGACCCGTTGCGGGCCGAGCGTAGGCAGCAACAGAAAGCGGATGCGGAGGCTGAGGCAAGGCGAAACAAGCGCATCGCGGCGATCGCCGAAGCGGTGGACGGACCTGCGATGCAGCGCACGCAGTTTCACACTGGCGAGCGCAACACGGATTGTGCCCGATATAGCGGCTGTCTTGACGCGTTCGTCGCGCGGTATTGCCAGCGCTCCGACGCGCATGCTGCGTGCCCGACGGGTTGCGCGTACTACCAGCGCGAACGGCTGTCGCTGATTTCGCGTCGCGATAGCCCGCTAGCGACCGGCGCGGAGGTAATCGGATGAGCCTCGCACAAGCGATCATGCTGGCCGCTCTCGAGTTCGCGCCGATCGAATCGCGGCCCGAGTTTCCGGGCTACCAGGAGACGCGCGCGGAAGCTCTCGACCGCTATTGGTCGATTGCCCAGGACATCGCCGCTGCCGCGCAAGAAACGCCAGTTAAGCCCGGCGGAATCAGCGATGAGGATGAGGCCGCGCTACTGCTCGCGCTTGCGATCGGTGAGTCTGGTCTCTCGCTCGACGTCGATCGAGGGCCTTGCTACCGAAAAGGCAAGTGGGCTGCTCGGTGCGACGGAGGCACTAGCCACACGATCTGGCAGCTCAAAACGGTGCGATTTGACGGGGCTGTGCGCAGCGGAAAAGAGCTGCAGGCGAATCGAGCGCTAGCGGCGCGGGTAGCGCTGTGGCTCGCACGAGGGAGCCTTGGCCAATGCCGAAAGATGGAGCCGCGCGATAGGCTGTCGGCGTATGGCGCAGGCTACTGCAAGGAAGGCCTGCCCGACGTGCGCGCTCGGTATGCCTTGTGGCGCAAAGTATCGGCTTTCCTGCGGAGGCCGAGGCCATGAGCAAGCTCGAACGAATCGCCGGCGACTACTACGCCACACCAGCTTGGGCGACGGAGCTAATCCTCGACGAGCTTTGGTTACCTACGCACGCGCGCATCCTCGACCCGTCTGCGGGCGAGGGCGCGATCCTCGACGTCGCTGCGGCACGAGGATTCGCGACGATCGGATATGAGCTGGACGCCGAACGCGCGCGCGTCTGCGGCGCGAAACATCCGACGATCCAATGCGACGCGCTCGGTCCAGAGCCTTGGTGTCACGCATCGGCCATCGTGGGCAATCCGCCATTCGGCAAGGCGCAAGAGTTCGCGGAAAAGGCGGCACAATGGGCCGAGGCGCACGGGACCGTGGCTGCGCTGCTCCTGCGTCTCGCGTTTGCTGAATCCAAGGCGCGGGTCGAGTTTCATCGATCGTACCCGAGCGCGCTGCGGGTGCTGTCGGAGCGGCCTCGGTTTCGTGTCGACACTAGGGGCACGGATTCAAGCGCCTATGCGTGGTTTGTTTGGGATCGGCGCTATCAGCCGATGGTCGAGGGATGGCGCGTTCTAGCGCGCAAGGAAGGTGCGTGATGCAAGGGCTGAAACTGATTTGGGACGCGATTGCCTCGGTGGTCGCTGAGGCCATCATCGACGAGTGGGAGCGCAAGCGGCGCGAGATCGATGACGCGGAGCTGGAGGTGCTAGAGCGTCGCCTAAGTGAGCTGCGCAAGGCGCGAAACGCGAGGGCGAACTAGTGGCTAGCCCAGAGGTCTCGTTTCTCGTGCGCGGGCTGGCCATCGGCAAGCCTCGGCCTCGTGTGACCGCGCGCGGTGCGTTCATGCCGACCCGCTATCGCGATTACCAGCGCGAGGTGAAGGCGTGCGCAATCGAGGCCTTCGGGTTGCATCTCGAGTCAGGAGGGCGTTGGGATGTCGAGGCTCCGATGGTGCTCGATTGCACGTTCGTCTTTACCGACCATCGACGGCGAGACATCGACAACCTGCTCGGCGGGGTCATGGATTCGTTGCTCTCGGTCGCCTATCGCGACGATTCGCAGGTGGTCGAGGGCACTGCGCGCAAGTTCGTGCTTGGCACCGAGCCAAGCATCACGGTGCGGCTACGGCTGCTCGGTGAATGATGCTGAGTAAACCAGTCGGTCGGCTGGCAAGAGGGGTCAAAATGAAGCTATCGGAACAGGTGCGCGAGTTTCACCGCGCGATGGGTCAGCCCGTGCTCGAACGGCCTACAGTGCCGCGTCACGATCGAGTGCGGCTACGCTTGCGGCTCATCGCTGAGGAGTTCGTGGAGCTGCTCGACGCGACGCTGCTATTGGGCGAGTGCAACGTCGACCTCGGCGGCCTGCTACGACGCATTGTCGACACGTCGACAGTGAACGTGGATCTACCTTCGGCCGTCGATGCGCTGGCCGATCTGGACTACGTGATCGAGGGAACGCGCGCTGAGTTTGGCGTCGACGGCGAACCTGTCGCTGCGCTCGTGCACGCGGCCAATATGGCTAAACTCGGCGGCAAGCCCGACGCGCACGGAAAGATTCGCAAGCCCGAAGGCTGGCAAGCGCCGGACATCGAGGGAGAGCTAGCGCGTCAAGGGTGGCTGGAGTGACATACAGCGCGGCCGAGCTTGTTGCGCTTATGCGCAAGCGGCAAGCCGGCGTTGGGCTGAACGATTACCAGCGGCGGGTATTGGCGCACATTCGCGAGCAAGCGTGCGTCGACGAGATCTGTCCGCGATGCGAGCGAGCTGCGATCATCGAGGTCGATGCCAAGGTCCCACGGGCAACGGCTGAGGAGCTGGCGGCCGGTGAGGCCGAGCGCTGGTGGGGCCCGTGGGAAGATTTTCACAGGGCGTACGTAAAGAGCGGGGTGCCTCATCACGAGGCGCTTCGGATGGTCAAAGGAATCGAGGACAAATGACAACGAGGGTCTACAGGTACGGGTTGCTTGCTCCGACTGAGAACAGCGAGCTAGTCAGGCAGCAAATGCGGCTCGGCCATCGCTATCAGAACGACCTCATCGCGATCGAACGAGGCCGAAGGCTGGCGTTTGCCGCTGTCATGTCGAGCGACACGCGGATCGCAGAAGCCGAAGCCAAGATCACGGAAATCGACGCGAAGATCTCCGAAGCGGTAGAGCGAGCTCGACAAGCTCGAGTGGCGCGCCGAACCAAAGCAGACACCGAGCAGACCAAGTCCGAGATCCGGTCACTGAAAGCATCTAAGGCCGCTGCCGTGCTCGATCTGCGAGCCATCAAGCCGCTCGTGCAATCCGAGCTGCGACCTAGGATCGCGGAAGTCGACGCTAGGGCTCACGAGCTGCAGATCTCCGCTCGCGCTCACTGCGGGGTCTATTGGGGGACCTATCTGCTAGCGGAAGCGGCGGCCGAACAGGCGGCAAAGACCACGAAGGGCGAGCTGAGATTTCAGCGCTGGGACGGCTCTGGACAGGTCTCGGTGCAGATCCAGGGCGGTGCAGACGTCGACGACGTCGTCGGCGATTCGGACACTCGGCTTCGCTGGCCTGAATATGTCGAGGGGACGCGCAAGGCGAAGCGCACCGAACTTGCCATGCGCGTAAGCAGCGAAAAGGGCGTGCCGGTCTGGGCACGTTGGCCGATGGTGTATCACCGGCCGCTGCCCACCAATGCCCGGATCAAGCGAGCGATCGTATCGCTACGCATGCGCGGGCCGCGTGAGGAGTGGTCGGTCGAGGTCACGATCGACGCGTCGACGTGCAGGCTCCGCGACCGGCCCGATGGCGGCAAGGTGGCGGTTCATCTTGGCTGGCGAAAAGAGCCTAGCGGGAACGTGCGAGTGGCTACTTGGCTCGGCGACGATGGGGACGCTGGCACAATCGAGTGCCCCGAGCGTGTTCTGACCGGGTTCGCTAAGTGCGAGTCGTTGCGATCGATTCGCGATCGAAATCTCGACGAACTACGGGCGCGCCTAGTTTTGGCTCGCGAGGGCTGGCCGGTATGGCTGCGCGATGCGACGTCGAGCCTATACCAGTGGCGATCGCCGGGGCGATTCGTAGCGCTCGCGCAACGATGGAAAGCGGCTGGCGTGGCTCCTGAACACGCGAGCGACTACGGAGCGATCGAGGCGTGGCGCTACAACGATCATCACCTGTGGCGATGGGAGCACGACCAGAGGCTCAACTCGACTCGCTACCGTCGCGAAGTCTACAGGATCGCGGTGGCTGAGCTGTCGAGGCGATACCGTCGCGCCATCTTGATGGCGGCCGATTGGGCCGAAATGGCAAAGCTGCCCGGTATCGGAGAAGGCGCGCCGGACCTACCGGACGAAGCGCGGGCGCAGCGTGTGGAGACTGCTCCCTACGTGCTGACCGAGGCCTTGCATTCTGCAATGACCGAAGTGGTCTGGGTCGATCCTAGCTACCTGAGTCAAGCGTGCCGGCATTGCGACCACAAGGACACCGGCGACACGTGGGTTAGAGAATGCACCTCGTGCGGCAAAGCGAGGGACATCGACGAGGCGGCCGTTCGCACGATGTTGGATCTCGAGGAGGCCGGCGCGTGGTCGTGGAAGAAGGGAGGAGCCAAGGACGAAAGCGGCAAGGTCCGCGAGATCCGCGCTCCGAAGTGGGCCAAGAAACACGCGACCGAGGCCGCGGAGTGAACCGCTCGCAGGATGCTTGCCATGTGCGCGGTATTGCTGGCATCCTGCGGGACACGTTGCAAGGGCTGCTCAGGGCCCTGGAATCTGAGACCGCCAGTGCGGGAGCGCGAACTGCTCTGTGGCGAACGTATTGCAAGGGCTGCTCAGAGCCATCGAATCTGAGACGCCTCAAGCCCACGGTCGAAAACATCAAGCGCATCCTCTCGCAAGGGCTGCTCAGGGCCCTGGAATCTGAGACATGTCGACGTCAAGGACGACGACATCGCCGCAAGCAATATCGCAAGGGCTGCTCAGGGCCATGGAATCTGAGACACCATTACCGGGCGCGGCGTTGCAAGGGCTGCTCAGGGCCATGGAATCTGAGACTCGAGCGAAGGCGGAGCGCGTGGGCTCTACGCCGATGTTGCAAGGGCTGCTCAGGGCCATCGAATCTGAGACCTTTTGTGGCTATCGACTTGCTATGTCGGAGGAGCACAATAGCAAGGGCTGCTCAGGGCCCTGGAACCTGAGACGGTATAACGCTCGGCGCATTGCAAGGGCTGCTCAGGGCCATGGAATCTGAGACCAGCGGCAGTCGGTGGCGTTTGATAGAACACGCGACGAAACCGCTTCGGATGTTTGATAGGAGGTGCACAGTGTGGGCGAAACTTGACTGTGGATGGTATGAGGCGCGCTGGATCGATGGCGCACGAGCACGACGGGCCGAGCTGTTGGCAGCTTGGGCGGTAGCGCTAGCCTGGACGGTGCAGCACCGGACCGATGGCGTGATCGCTGACTGATCCAACCGAACCTACGACCGATCCGGATCACTCGGGTCACTCGTGGCCCTCTAGCCCTCACGGCTGGGGGGCTTCGTCGTTCGTAGCTTGCCTATTGCGCCGGTATGTAATACGGTTTGGGTGAGGTGCTAAACATGGACGAGAAACGCAAGCGAGGCCGTCCGCCTGTCATCGGCGTTACCAGGGGCCATCGAACCGAGGTGCGGCTCGCGCCAGCTGAGCACGCCGCACTGCTCGCGCTGGCCAAGGCGGCGGGCATGACGATCAGCGACTACGTGCGCGCCAAGGTGCTCGAGGCGGTGCCGCGATGACTTGGGCCAAGCTCGACTGCGGGTATCACGAGCAGGGCTGGGTGGAGGCGGCCACGGCGTCGCATCGGGTGCGGCGCGGCGACCTGCTCGCAGCCTGGACGGTGGCTCTGTGCTGGACGGTACAGCACGAGACAGACGGTCGCATCCCGCGCTCCCGCGCGCTGCGGATGGTAGCTGCGGCGGTAGGCACTAGCTCGCGCAAGGCCGAGGTCATCATCGCCGCGATGGTGGCATCGGGCACCTGGACAGAGGACGCCGATGGGTATGCGTTCGCCCGGTGGGGCCAGCCTCGCCTGGACGAGCGCGAGCGTGCGCGAGGGTTGGCGGCGGCTCGCCAGTCGCACCGGAGAGCGACCTCCGACGCATCGGAGACGCGACAGAGTGCGACCTCAGTCGCGACAGAGACGCGACAGAGGCGCGACTCAGTGGCGACAGAGGCGCGACACAGTGGCGACAGAGGCGCGACAGTGTTGCATGTCGGCCCTAGTGATTCCGCGCAGTTAGGTCCAATGTCACGCCGTGACACGTTGAGCGTGTCACGCTCTAGATCAGATCAGATCAGAGAAGATCAGATCAGATCAGAGCAGAAGCACGCTCCGAAGGAGCGTGTTCTGCCCGCGCCCGCGCGCGAGGCCTCGCCGACGTCGCCGCCTGCACCGAAGGCAGACACGCCGCCTACGGCGTCGCGCGTCGGCGGCACCGAACGGCTGAGCGAGGATACGAGGAAGATCCTCGCCGAGCTGAGCCGCCATCCGAAGCTAGCGCCCATCGCATCGCCGGAGCTTGCCGGAGTCATCGACGGTCGACGCATCGGTAGCGGCACGAGCATCGCCGACGTCGCGCGAGCCATTGGCGACGCCGTGGCGCACGCGGACGAGGGTATCGCCGCGGCTCCGCTTCGTCGCATGGTCGTGGGCTACTGCGACCACGCGCGCCATCGCGGTCGGCCCAAGGTAGCGCCCGCCCAGTCGGAGGTGCCGATCGAGCGCGCTTGGTATCCCAACCAGGGCACGATCGAAGGCTGGGCGAAGCAGCCGGTGACGCAGGCCGAGCTCGACCACATCGACAAGGTGTTCGGCCCGGGGCCATGGGACAGCGACAAGGCCGGGGTCAAGGCAGGTGCAGCATGATGCTAGGTGACGAGCTCCTTCAGATCATGACCGCGCTCGGGCAACGCGTTCGCCTCGAACCGCCGCAGCCCGCGCCGCCGGAGCCGCCTCGCGACCTCTACGGAGCGCCTCGCAGTTACGAGTGGGCGAGGACGGCGGAAGGGATCGCACCCTGCATCGGCTGGCCCGCGATCGAGCAGCTGCGGGCCTACAGCCGGAGCAAGCCACGGGTAGTCGTCATCTGGGGCAACCGCTCGGGCATCGGAAAGACGGCAGCGGCACTACTGCTCGCGCGCGGCCTGGCTACCGACGGTATCGGGTACTTCGTGAGGTGCACCGAGATCGTCGCCAGTATGCAGGAGGCTGGCTACGGGAGCACGCCAGACCAAGTGCACCGCGCTCGAGGTACGCGCGTCCTGGTGCTGGACGACCTCGGCATTGAGGCGGCCACCGAAGCCAACCGGGCCGCAATGTGCGACCTCGTGTGGAGGCGGGCGGACAACGAGAGAGCGGGGCGCTGCACCATCGTGACGACGAGCCTTGGACCCGACGAGCTCACGCGCAGGTACGGCGACGGCATGACCCGTCGGCTACACGCGCAGGCCAGCGTCGAGATCGGGGGTGCAACGTGAGGCGCTGGCTCGGCGGCGATAGGGTGCTTTTGCGGCTCACCGACGGGTCTATCGTGTCGGGTAGGGTACTACAGCCACCGCGCGAATGGCGCGATGGCGTGGCAGTCATGGTCGAATGCGACGACGGTATGCGTCGGTTCGTCGAGCCTGCGAGGCTGTCGCCAGCGCTGCGGTTGGTGCACGGCGGGAGTGCGTAACTCCAGCGTAACCGGCAGCGTCACACCGTAACCGCGTGTGTTACGGTTTCGGTTACGAACCTAGGTGGCCAGGGTCGATATTTGCGGAGATTCCGAGGGCCCGACCTTGGCACGGTCCGTGTATTAGGTGTCGGCATGAACACGAGCAACCACAAGCGCATCGCGATCGACTACCTCCAGGCCTCGCGCACGTCGCGGGGCTACCGCTACCGCGCGCACGAGACGTCGTCCGACTGGATCGTCTCGGCGCGAGACCTGGCCAAGCTGGGGCGGATGCTCTCGGCCGGCGAGACGGATGCCTACTCGCAGTGGGCGGGGTCGACCGATGCGTTTGAGGTGTCGCGATGATCGCCGTACTAAGCGCGACGATCCGCAAGGGCTACTCGGCAGTCGATCACTACATCCGAGGGGACGAGTGCAGCGCCGTCGTGGGTCGATCGTACCGATCGGTCTCGGCAGCGCACGACGCGGCATTTGCGGCGATGCGCGCTAGCGGATGCGATCGCCGCCTGCTCGGCTCGCCCATCCGTCTCGAGGTTCGCTCGGCCAACGGCAGCGTTCGCGAGGTTTCCCGATGAGCGGCAAATCACGCAGGCTTCCCGACGGGACCATTCGGGTGGTCGACGCAGACACGTACTGCGATGCGTGGTCTGCGTGGGCCGAGCCACTCCTAGCCGCGACCGGCTGGCAGGTCCTTGGCTACGATCCGGGCTATCTGTTCGACGCCGGCACTCACACGGTGACGCTCACGTCGGACGATGTTCGCCGGCTCGTCGAGGCGATCGGCGGTGTCAAGTGAGCGCCATGTCCGACCGCGCGACGCAGTGTGTGCACGAGGCCGATCGCTACCTCGGCGGCAGCTACCTCAACGCGCAGCGCTACACCTACCGCGACACCATCACGGCCCGGCGATACGTCGTCGACGCCGATTCGCTCATCGACTTAGGCGACGCGTTGCGCCGTGCCAACGGCGCTCCGGCTCGAGAGCGGGCCTACGTGGCGTGGCGACTGGCCACGGCGCACCAGGACTGGAACGACCGAGGCGACCCGAGCGGGCTGGTGTGGATCGACTAGGGGACTGGTGTGGATCGGGCGACGGGTGGTGTGGATCGGTCAACGCCACACGTAGACGAGGCCATCGGTGGTGCGCAGGATCGGCTCGGTGCGTTGGTGACGCGGAAGCGCTGCGTAGCGCACCACGCGCACCAGCCTGCCGGGCCGTCCTCGTCTGCGGGCCTCGGCTCTAGCTACTCGAGCGGCCAAGGAATCGGAGCCTAGCAGGCGGCCATCGAGCTCGTAGTGATGGCCCAGCTCTCGGCGGCCTCGATGGCCTTGGTGAGCTGAACGCACGACGCGGTAGATGCGACGATGGCCACGCCACGGCGCGGTTCCTGCCTCGGCGTCCGAGTAGGTAGGCCACGCGCCAGCGGGGATCGGACCCTGTCGGAAGCGAGCAGAGAGAATGTCGAAGGGCTGGCCGCCTTCTAGGTGGGCGCGGACCTCGAACCAGATAGCGATCGGCATGGGCCGAACATATCGCACGCCGAGCCAGGCAGCCGAGAGCGGTTGACCGGGCCGATGCGTTTTGGGCACTTTTATACCTAAGCCCCCCCCCTATCGTATAAGGGGCTTGCGAGG
>Ga0129333_10000302_pt1 | contig 37374 bp, 19 predicted proteins | sample CPB6_08_DNA_FD_94474 | JGI IMG/M metagenome (GOLD analysis project Ga0129333, IMG submission 94474) | Freshwater to marine salinity gradient microbial communities from Chesapeake Bay, USA - CPBay_Sum_0.6_0.8_DNA | ecosystem: Environmental > Aquatic > Marine > Coastal | place: USA: Chesapeake... | reverse complement strand
GGCTGCTCGACTCCCATTGAGGCTGTATTCGTTTACCGTCAGATCTTGGGCATTGCGAGGTAAGAAACTAACTTTAGGTCTCAAATGGTTACGGCTCTGTGAAAAAGCGACAACCGTAGGCTCGAATTGTGCTGCTGAATAGTACAACAAGGGTTCCGTTGACATGCAAAGGCGAGAGTATGGGGGTACAGGTCAACCGCCTCCTGTTGCAAAACAACTCTTCCAATCAGTGACTGATGCACTCGGATGAAGGCGTCATCATAATTTGCCCCTGGCGGGCAAATTATGACTGAATTATCTGGATGAATGCTCTCTTTAAAAGTAAGAAAAAAAGATTTCTGAGCGTAAGCGAAAGAAATAGATTTGCGAAAGCAAATCTTAAAAGAATGGGACTTTAGATTCTTTGGTAATTTCTAAATTACTTTTAATAATTTTAGAAATAATTTCTCTCTCACTGTAAGAAATTTCAAGTATTTCAGAATAGGTTAGACCTCCTCGCATAAACCAACACATTCGCAATAGATCTTCCTTTAAGGCTTTTATCTCTCGATCAAAGCTATTAATATAAGCAATGATCTCATCGTTTGTTCTAAAAGTTAAAAGCCTTGATCGAAAAAACTTGAGTAGTCAAAGTTTAATTCTGCTTTGTATTCTTTAGTGCATTCTTCGCATTGTAGGTCGTACTCGGGTATTTTAGCCTGGCGAGCTAGATCTTCTACTCTTTCCTGTAATAATTTAACTACCCCTTTTTCGGCATTAGCGTAAAAATCATCTATATGTTGACGATCAGTGACTTTTTGGTCACCTACTTCAATATATTCTGTGCTATTTGAGCAAGCCTTAATACCTAAATTTACCAACTTTTCTAAACTAGCTGTTAATCTCTCCCCTTTTTCCAATTCGGATAATGAGCTGTCAATTAGAGTCTGGTTAATACGCTGTTCCTCAAAGGCTATTAGATTAGCATCAGTAATCATCTTATAATTTTGTGGTTTTAGTTTAATTTTTAAATCTTTATAATGAACACATGGTCCAAAGTCTGGACATTTGATCTGGCCTAACGGTCTACTTAGATCAAGACCGTGTAAGTTTTTATGTCCACAGTGGCTACAAGTGGTTTCAAAATCCATGTTTGATCCATAAGTTGCTAGTCTAATACTGATTAATACTGCATCTAGGTCAACACTGGGCATATTCCAGGCATTTTTTATACCAGGAACACAACTTTGTATAACATTGACCATGCTTTGCCCACTCATTAACGCATCGGGGGTTTTTAACATAATCTCATCTTTGGCAGTCATCGGATAAATGGCTAGTTCCTGATTTTCAGGAATGTCAATGCTGTTTGGTGGCCACCATTGTCCGGCGCTAGGTAATTTTAGATAGATGGCAGGTTGGCGAAAATACCTAGTTAACGGGTTAGGCTGTGCAGTTTCCATGGTTTGATTTCCATAAATAATTTGATATAAAGGTATTTACCACTTAAAAATGGCTGATTTTGATTACGATCGTTTTGCAGATATTATGGCTCGTGTTTTGGCCGAGCGCAGTCGTGATGATAAAAAAACGCGAGAAGACGAAGCAGAACGCAAACAAGAAGCAGCCAGAATAAAACAACTCAACGAACAGCTGAAAGGCTTTAGTGCAACATTAAAAAACAACAGAGACCAATGGCAAGGGTTTACTGAATACTTAAAAAATGGTAAAACTGAACTAAACAATGTCACAGACAAGTTAAAAGATCTAGATAATCAAATAGATAGTGTTACTGATACAGCAGAAAAAAGTAAATTAAAAGAACAAAAACGAGACATTGAGCGTCAAGCTGGTTGGGAAAATACCAAGAGATCTGCGGCTAACTTTGCATCAACAATGGTGACTAGTGGTTACACTGTGGCCAAAGAATTAGCCACAGCTACCAAAGACATTGTGAATTCAATGATGACTTCCGGCAGTGATACAAAGATGTTTACTGGAATTTTTTCTGCTGGTATCAAGGTGCTTTCATCTGGTGCCACTGCATTAGGCAGCATATTTGGTGGTTTAGGGTCAGCTGTTGGTGCGCTAGCAAGTATAAAGTTTCCGCTATTGGGCAAAGTAATCAGTGGTATCACCGGTGGTTTGGGTGCAGCATTTGGTAAGATTGTTAGTATAGCGGGAGGGGCATTAGCAGGCGCTCTTGAATTAATGGTGTCGCAATTAGATGGTTATATAAAATCATTTAATCGCATGAACACATCTGGTGCTGCTTTTGCTGGCGGTATGGGCGAAATGATACGTACAGCCAACAGTGCCGGTCTTACCATTGAGCAATTTAGTAACATCATTAGTAAAAATTCCGAAGCTATTGCTAATGCTGGCTTAGGTATGACTGATGGCTCAAAGAAGCTTGGTAAAGCAATGGCAGCCGGCGGCTCAGAATTGCAAAGACAGTTATTTAATCTTGGGTATAACATAGAGGAACAAGGCGGATTATTTGCGGAAACTATGAGCAATATGGCAGGTTTAGCTGGACCTCTTAAAGCCACTGACCGAGAAATAGCAGAACAAACTAGAGAATATGCTAAGAATTTAAGAATTGTAGCAGACATAACCGGGCAAGATGCCAAATCTAAGGTAGAACAAACTAGAAAGAACATGGAAGTTTTAGCAGTTCAGTTAGAGCTAAACAAAAAAACTAGTACTGAACGATCAAACTTTATGAACGCTATGCGTGTAAGTTCTGATGTAATGCAAAAAGCCATGGCTAACATGATAGCCAATAAAGGTGTGCTTACTGACGGGCCCACAATTATGGCTTTACAAATGAGTGGGCAAACAGATCTAGCTAGACAAATGTATCAAATGTATAAAGAAGGTACGCTAAACGAAGAATCGGCTCTTAAATTACGAGACAAAAGTACAAAAAACATATTAGGCAATCAATCAAACTACGAAGCTGCTGCTCTTGCTGCTTATCATAAATCTGGACAATTTGTGCAAGGGTTAGCCGACATTTTATATGGAGATATGAAAGAAGCACAAAAGTATGGAGACAAGTCTGCAGAAGAACGTAAAAAATTAATCGAAGCTGCTGGAAAAGCTGATAAAGTTGATCCGTTAACTAATTTAATGACCACAGTGCAAGAGCAAGCTCAAAATTTGCGTGTTTTAGTAGAAAGTACTATAGCCGGATTACTTACTAAATTCGGTGATGTGCTTGCCGAAGGTGCTACAAAAATTGCCGAAAATATTACTAAAATCGTAGAAGCATTGTCCATGGGAGATTTTAAAGGTGTACTTAGTTCATTATTAGACACATTAACTAGTTTAATTCCGGGATTCGGTAACCTTAAGGAAGCATTACAAAAAATCAATGCCAAGGAAGCAGGAAAAGTAGCAGGGGAAGTAACCGGCGCCGGAGTAGGTGGATATATTGGTTATAAGGTTGGCGGCGCCTTAGGTAAAAAGCTCATGGAGACTATATTAGGTGGTGCTGGTGGTGCTGGTGCTGCTGCGCCTCCTGCTGCTAACCTGGGTAAACCCGACGGCACAGCACAAAATCCATTCCATGTAGTAGTACTAGGTAACATTGGTGGAGCAGTAACAGGCACTCCGGGCACACCAGGTCAACCAAAAACACCAACAGGTCCAGGAACTCCGCAACCCAATCAACCTAAGGGAGGTGCAGGTACATCGCAGCCTGCACAACCAGCTACACCTAAAGGTGGTGGAGGTGGTGGCGCAAAGTATTACGGCAAATTAGCAGGTGGGCTGATTGGAAAGATTGGTGGATTATTTGGCGGCGGAATGATTGGATCAATGATTGTAGGCAAATTAGGAGAAATCGCCGGAGAAAAACTTGGTGAACTAATTGAAAGTGTTTACAATTCTGTAATGAGCGGGGAAGCGGGTATTGAAGGCAAAGCATCAGGAGGGTTAGTTAAGGGTGGTACTCCTTATGTTGTAGGCGAACTGGGTCCTGAACTATTTGTACCAAAGTCAACGGGCGCTATAGTTCCTAATAGTTTATTAGAATCATTAAGCGGCATGGATCCTAATAGGCAACAGGGTGTAGACACACTGTCTGCACAATTAAAATCACTTACAGATACGTTGTCTAGAGCAACATCTGGCTCTACTCCTGCTTTGCAGCCCGAGCTAAAAAACATAATGACTGAACAAAGTATGCTTTATCAAACTGCTGTGCAACAACAAGAAGAAATGATCAGAGTGTTAGGTGATTTGCGTAACATTCAACAGCAAATACTGAATAACACTTAATAATCTATAAATATAATATGTCTTGGAAAAAGTATTTTAAAGCACCTAACGCAGCATTAGGCCCTTTATCGGGGTCCATAGTTGATGCTAGTGCTGGGTCGCCTTCATACAGAAACTATCAAAGCAATTTGCCTGAAGTTTATACTGGTCATCCCAATCGTGTAGACAGGTATAATCAGTATGAACAAATGGACATGGACTCAGAAGTTAATGCTGCTCTAGATATTCTAGCAGAATTTTGTAGTCAGCCCGACGAAACCACTGGATTGCCTTTTAATGTTGATTATAAAGACAAACCCACTGACAGTGAAGTTAAAATCATTAAAGAACAATTACAGCAATGGGTTACATTAAATGAGTTAGACCGCCGTTTGTTTAAGATGGTGCGTAATACACTAAAATACGGTGATCAGGTTTTCATTAGAGATCCGGAAAATTGGAAACTTTACTGGGTAGAAATGAGTAAAGTTACAAAAATCATTGTAAACGAAGCTGAAGGTAAAGAACCTGAGCAGTATATTGTTAAGGAAATTAATCCTAATTTAAAAAATTTAACAGTTACCGCAGTAAGTACCACCGATACCTATATTAATCATCCACAAGTAGGTGGTCCTCAAGGCAGCTATATTCAACCGGCTGCTCCGTTTACTGGAGGTAGCCGCTTTACTCATGCTCAAAATGAAATGGCTGTGGATGCCAAGCATGTAGTACATCTCAGCTTAACCGAAGGACTGGATATATTTTGGCCATTTGGTAACAGCGTGCTTGAAAATATTTTCAAAGTATCCAAACAAAAAGAATTACTAGAAGACGCTATCATTATCTATCGCGTACAACGTGCTCCTGAGCGTAGAATCTTCAAGATTGACGTAGGCAACATGCCAAGCCATATGGCTATGGCTTTTGTGGAAAAGATCAAAAACGAAATTAATCAGCGAAGAATACCTACACAAACCGGCGGTGGTGTTAGCATGATGGATGCCACATATAATCCTATTAGTACCAATGAGGATTACTTCTTTCCTCAGACAGCAGAAGGTCGTGGTAGTAGCGTAGAAACACTACAAGGTGGGCAAAACTTAGGCGAAATCACAGATTTACGTTTTTTTACTAACAAACTGTTTCGCGGACTGCGTATTCCCAGCAGCTACTTACCTACTGGCACAGAAGATGGCACACAAACCTATAACGATGGTCGTGTAGGCACTGCACTAATTCAAGAATGGCGTTTTAATCGCTATTGTATTCGTTTACAGAACATGATTGCTGACACCTTAGATCAAGAATTTAAGATGTTTATGCGTTGGCGTGGCATTAATATTGATGGGCAACTGTTTCAGTTAAGATTAAATGAGCCTCAAAACTTTGCACAGCATCGTCAAGTTGAGATCGATGCTGCTAGAATTGGTGTGTTTGGGCAATTAGAACAAGTACCATATTTCAGTAAGCGTTTCTTAATGAAGCGTTATCTTGGGTTAACCGAAGAAGAAATGACAGAAAATCAAGAAATGTGGTTGCAAGAACAAGGCGAAACTCCTGAAGATGGCGATTTGGACGTAGGTCTACGTAGTGTAGGTATTACCCCAGGTGGTATCGCCAACGACATGGAAGCCATTGGGCAAGTACCTGCAGCTCCTGATCAAGCAGAACTCGGAGGTGAGCAACCCGGTCTAGCTACACCAGGGCTCGGTGGTGCACCACAACCCGGTGCTGGCGCTGCACAACCAGCTGGAATGCCGGCTCAGTAATAAATATTCTTATGTATATAACTGATATTTTTGAAGACATTCCTACTCCTTATAGAACTGAAAAAGATGATAATTCAGTTAAAAAAATGGGAGAGTTACGCAAGAGTCGTTTGACATTGGCACAGATTAAACGTCTGCGTATGATGAATGATTTACGTAAATATGAAGAACAAAAGAAAATAGAATCCCTATCTAAACAGTATAAACCAGCGGCAGCAGCCGGTGAAGCACCAGGTTTATAATTAAAATCCTTCAAAAAACCACCATATAAAGCATAATATTACAATATTATGTAAATAATTTATAACCAAGTAGTTAATAAAGAATTTTTACAGGAGCTCCTAATGAACAAGTATGAACAGCTGATTGAATACATCATCAATGAGCAAGAAGATAAAGCCCGTGAACTTTTCCATCAAATTGTAGTAGAGAAAAGTCGCGAAATTTATGAAAACCTCATTGACGAAGAAGAAGTTGAAGAAAGTCTGGTCGATCCAATGGCCGGTCTAGTAGACGAAGTTGATGCTGAAGAACAAGGCATGGCCGAAGCTGATGATGAAATGGACATGGACGACATGGGAGGCAGTGAGCCCCCAATGGGAGACATGGGCGATGACATGGGCGATGACATGGATGCTGAAATGGGCGACGATATGGGCGGCGGTGGTGACATCGAAGACCGTGTCATGGATCTAGAAGCTGCACTCGATGAACTCAAAGCTGAATTTGATGCGTTAATGGCCGACGAGCAGGATGAGCCAGAGCATGCCGACATGGAAATGCCCGGTGATATGGGCGACGAAGAGCCAGAACCTAAAGAATCGTTTGTACGTGAATATGTAGATAAAGTGGCTATGCCGGCTAATAAAGCCGAAGGCCACGAAGTTGGTACCGGCGGTAGTGTAGCAGTTAACAAAAAAAGTATCACTGACAACATGAAAAATGATATGGGCGGTACCAATGCCAATATCGTTAAAGGTGGTGCAGAGCAAGCTGCTGATGGCAAGCCAACACCTAAGCCAAGCAATGCCTACAGCAAAGGTCAAACTGAGCATGAGTTAGGCAAGCGTAATGTAAACCAACCAGGTGGTAACAAAGGTGCTCAAGATTGGTACAATAAAAAAGGTACTAGTTACGAGAAAGCCAAGGGCAAAGAAGGCCAAACTACCGACGGTAGCATGAGTGTAGAGAAGAAAAGCATAGTAGGTCGCTAATCAACTATGACATATCTTAGAGAAAACCTAACCTTTGATCATGCTAAGATGGAAATCTTGCATGAAGACAAGCGTGACGGCTCCGGTAAGGATCTCTACATGAAAGGTATATTCATTGAAGGCGGGGTAAAAAATGCCAACCAGCGTGTTTACCCTGTTAATGAAATAGCCAAAGCTGTGACAGCCATTAATGAACAAATCAAAGGTGGCTATAGTGTATTAGGCGAAGTTGATCATCCAGATGATTTAAAAATTAATTTAGATCGTGTTAGCCACATGATTGAACAAATGTGGATGGATGGCCCAGCTGGCCATGGTAAACTAAAAATCCTGCCCACTCCCATGGGACAACTGGTGAAAACCATGTTAGAAAGTGGAGTGAAGTTAGGTGTAAGCAGTCGCGGCAGCGGCAATGTATCAGAATCCACTGGGCACGTCAGTGAGTTTGAAATAGTGACCGTAGACATCGTAGCGCAACCCAGTGCTCCGCATGCCTATCCACAAGCCATATACGAAGGTTTAATGAACATGCGTTATGGTCACAAGGTGCTAGGAATAGCAGGTGAAGCTAAAGAAAATCAAAAAGTGCAAAAGTATTTGGTCACAGCAGTCAAAGGCTTGATCAGAGACTTGAAAATATAGGAGAAACCGCAATGTTTGACGCTTTAAAACCATTGCTAGATAGCGGTATTATAAACGAAGATACTCGTCGAGAAATTAATGAAGCCTGGGAAGCTCGGCTTGTTGAAGCTCGTGAGCAAATTCGTGCCGAGCTTCGTGAGGAGATGGCCAGCCGTTACGAGCATGATAAGCAGGTAATGGTTGAAGCACTAGACAAAATGGTTACTGAAAGTCTTACCAAAGAAATCGATGAGTTCGTTGGTGAGAAACAGGCAATGGTTGAAGATCGTGTGAAGATCAAAAATCACATGATGGAAAGTGCAGGTCGTTTCAATGACTTTATGGTTAAGAAATTAGCTGAGGAAGTCAAAGAGCTGCGCCAAGACCGCACTGTTCAAAAAGAAAACTATCAGCGTTTAGAAAAATTTATCGTTCGTGCATTGGCCGAAGAAATTCGTGAATTTAGCCAAGACAAGAAGGCTGTAGTAGAAACCAAAGTTCGTTTGGTTGCCGAAGCCAAGACTAAATTAGAATCTATTCAACGCCGTTTCATTGAACAAAGCGCACGCCTAGTTAAAGAATCAGTAACACAAAAACTTGGTGCTGAACTACATCAACTAAAAGAAGACATCCAACAAGCTCGAGAGAATTTGTTTGGTCGTCGTATCTTCGAAGCTTTTGCAAGCGAGTTTTCATTAACACATCTTAATGAAAGCAAAGAACTGCAAAAGTTAAGAAAGCAACTTGAAGAGCAAGATCGTGCATTAGCTGAAGCTGCACAAGCTAAAGTTGACGCACAGCGTCTTGTTGAATCAAAGGAACGCGAGATCCGCGTGATCAAAGAGAGTCAAGATCGCAGAGCCGTAATGGACGAGCTACTTGGCAATCTAGTAAAGGAGAAGCAATCGGTCATGCGTGAACTTCTCGAGAGTGTGCAGACTTCAAAATTGAAAACTGCATTTGAAAAGTATCTTCCTGCTGTTCTGAATACTGGCAAGAAAGAAGAGCGGACAGCTCTAACTGAAAGTCGTGCAGAAGTCACAGGAGATAAAACTGCTAAACCAGCAGCAGCCCAAGAAACTGCTACTGAGACCAACGTTGTTGCTCTCAAGCGTTTGGCAGGGTTGAAATAATAGTTAAACCTTAAAGGAAAGAAGATAATGACACAAGAACTATTAGAAAGCCGTTGGGGCGAAACTAGAGAAGCCCTGTTAGAAGGCTTGCAAGGCTCACGCCGCACAACAATGAGTATGATCCTTGAGAATACTCGTAAAAACTTGATGGAAACTGCAACAGCAGGTACAACCAGTGCCGGTCAAATCGCTACACTAAATCGTGTGATTCTACCAGTGATCCGTCGTGTAATGCCTACAGTTATTGCTAACGAAATCGTTGGTGTTCAACCAATGACAGGACCAGTTGCTCAAATTCATACTCTGCGTGTTCGCTATGCTGAAACAGCTAGTGCTACAACTGGTAGCGATGGTGCAACAGCCGGTGACGAAGCTCTAAGCCCATTCCGTATCGCTACAGCATACTCTGGTAACTTAACTACCAGTCGTGCTGATGGTACTGCTGCTTTTGAAGGTCTACCAGGTCGTAAGATCAACGTGCAGATCTTAAAGCAAACAGTTGAAGCTAAAACACGTAAGCTAAGTGCTCGTTGGACATTCGAAGCTGCACAAGACGCACAAGCCATGCATGGTATTGACGTTGAAGCAGAAATCATGGCAGCTCTAGCACAGGAAATCACAGTTGAAATCGATCAGGAAATCCTGGCCAGCTTGCGTTCTCTAGCAGCTCAAGAGTTTACATACAATCAAGCCGCTGTAAGTGGAACAGCTACATTTGTTGGCGACGAACACGCAGCTCTCGCAGTTCTAATCAATCGCGCTGCTAACTTGATTGCTCAACGCACACGTCGTGGCGCAGCTAACTGGGCAGTTGTAAGTCCTGCTGCTCTAACAGTGCTACAAAGCGCAACAACTTCAGCATTTGCTCGTACAACAGAAGGCACATTCGAAGCTCCAACTAACACCAAGTTTGTTGGTACACTAAATGGTGCAATGAAGGTTTATGTTGATAGCTATGCTAGCGACAGCACACCAGTTCTAGTTGGTTACAAAGGTACCAGCGAAGCTGATGCAGCCGCTTTCTATTGCCCATATGTTCCTCTAATGAGCAGTGGTGTTGTACTTGATCCAGCTACATTTGAACCAGTGGTTGGCTTTATGACACGCTACGGTTATGTTGAGTTAACTAACACAGCCAGCTCTCTCGGTAACGCAGGCGACTACGTTAGCGAAATCGCAATGAACAACCTATCATTTACCTAATAGGTTACTTTCTCAAAGGGATGGGAAGGAACAAAAACCGCCGAAAGGCGGTTTTTGTTGGCTGACAGGTTATATCGTCACTGGCATGTACCACCAGTTAAGATTTGACCTACTGGGCAAACATTATTATTAGTGGTAGTAGTTGTGGTATTGGTTGTAGTAGTTGTAGTTGTTGTGCCAGTTAACTTGGCAATGGCTGATTGTAAAGCAGTGGTGTACCCGGTAGCTACACCAGTGGTTAAAGCATTACTATTTGCTATCGCTGTATTAATGCCAGTAATTCCGGTGTTTGCAGTGTTGGTAACTCCTGTAATACCTGATGTGCCTAAGGAGGTAGCTGAGTTGAATCCAGCAGTTGCAGCATTATTAACGCCTGTAATACCTGCGGTTGCCACATTTTGAATTCCAGTGAATCCGGCTGTGGCTGTGTTTTGTGTAGCAGTTAATCCAGCTGTGGCTGTGTTTTGTGTAGCAGTTAATCCAGCTGTGGCAACGTTAGTTAAAGCAGTACCAGCAGCACCAACAGCATCAAAACCAGCTTTGGCAATGTTGGTGTTACTGGTAGCCATATTGTTACTCATAGCAGCAAATGTGTTATTAGTACTTTGTGCAGTAGCAGCAGCGTTATTGCTTTGGGTAACCGCTATTTGTTTTTGTACATTAGCAGCATGAAGTTGTGCTGCTATACCTAGTCCCTGTGTCACAGTAGGCAATAAAACACCTGCCCAACGCAGCATTTTTTGGTTTAGATCTTCTGGCGCTGCGACATTTTGTTGTGGTGCTTGTCCGCTACCACCCGAGTTACCCATATGGATACTTAGTACAGCAGCCACCTTGGCAGCATTGTCACCTGATTTGGCAATTTCTGCCAAGGCGTTATACCTGGCTGTTTGAGCCACAGCATGAGCCTGTGCAATTTTTTGCTGAGTTTCAGCATACATTTTATAATCTGTGTTGGTAGCGCATCCTGCCATAAACAGGGCAGCGATAGATATTGCAATAATCGAACGCATATTATCACCTTATGGGTTGTCTATTATTTATGATATAGTTGTTATCTGTATCAAAGTTAATATAGAACATAAATACTATGTTCACTCAAAAGAGTTTATGGGGAACCCACCCCGTAGGGTCTAGAACACCACAAAGGAGAAACAAATGGGACGCCCACTTAATAAAAGAAATTTTGGAGCAGATGATAATCCAAATCTTCGTGTAAGATTTCACAACGGTACTTCTAGTGTAAACGGAGCTATTGTTAGACAAAAAGGTTCGAAAAAATTTATATGTGTTGATGCATCGGGTACACAGGCTACTTGTAGTCTTGTTCAAATTGTCGATGCTAATCTCGCAGTCGGTCAAATGAGTATTACAGTTACCAATGATGCTGGTACAGATTTATTTGTGAATAAAATTAGTGCTCGTAAATTAACGGCTAGTGATGGTAATGTTTATCCATGGACCTACACTGCCAGCTCGAGTGATGGAGCAGTTCAAGTTGAAGAAGCCGGTAATACCAGTGTGTTTAGCGGTAATGTTGATTTAACGTAAATTTATTCAAAGTCAATTTAAATAGCACCTTAGGGTGCTATTTTTTTATATAAATATAATATGCCTTCATATGACAGAATTTCCGGCGATTATCATTTAGACACCTTATCTGCCTTTAGTGGATTAGGTGATATGTATTTTACTGCTAACGCAGGACTAGGCACAATATATATTAACGGCAATTTAGTTGTTACTTCAGACTATACCACTTATCAATCGATCAATAGTGTATCTATAGATCGATACATTACGTTAGGTTCAAATACTCCGGTAGGACTGCCTAATCTAGATGGAGGTATTAGATTAGAAAGAGGGTCGGGTAAACCAACAGTAAGTATTAAATGGAATGAATCATTGTCGAGTTGGCAAGTGACCAATGACGGATCTACTTTCGCTAATATTTACGGTAAAGAGCCTGTACTTAGTAAAATAGAAGAAGATAATTTTCCACGCCTAGGAAGCCACCTTAATACACAAGGTTTTTATATTTTTAGTCCAGCTGGAAATAATATTATTTTTAATGCCGGATTCAATGGCACTGGCGTAACTAGAGCTTTGCAAATCAATCACACGTTCGGTAATGCTAACGTTGCTTTTATTAACACAGCCACAGTAGTATATGCCGATCCTATATTAAGCGGAGGCACTGGCTTGTTTATTACGGATAATCAAAATAGAAACGAAGAACTAGTTTCTAAAAGAAGATCAGTTATTTTTTCATTGGTGTTATAGAAATGGCTCTCGCTAGCGTAGTTTTATCGAATATTACTAATCCACTATTTACTAGTGTAGGAACTCATGCAATCACTGTTATTTACATTTGTAATTCAGGTTCAGTAGCAGTCCCATTTAATATATATGCTGTACCGAATGGCTCGGTGCCAGGAGGCAATAATATCATTTACAGTTCGGTGCCGCTAACAGTAAATGATACCTATGTTATTGACACTGAAAAATTAATTTTAAATAATGGTGACAGCATACACGCCAATTTAGCAGTACCGGCAATGACAACAACCACCCGAGTAGTAGCGACTATATCTACCATTGAGGTATAAATGGGTCGTTATGTTAAAAATAAAGAATTAAAGTCCGGAAGTTATAGTATACGATTTCCGATGGGATCCGGTGCAGTTGGTCCTAATAGCCCTGTGAACGGATTGGTTAGATATAATACTATCAGGGGAAGACCTGAAAGTTTTTACGTAAATCGCTGGCGAAGCATGATCGGGAATGAGATTGATGTTCCTGCTAAAGATACTTTTTACGGCGATGGATTTACTGTAGAATTTAGTCCAATGAGCTATCCCTATCCAGCTGGGAATGAGATATTTTTATTGGTGTTTATTCAAAACGTTTTTCAAAATCCTGGTGTAGCTTACAATATAGATAATTATAGGATTACATTTACAAGTCCTCCCCCGGCAGGGCATCCAGTGGTTGTACTGCATGGGGTAATGAATGGTAGTGCATTTGAACCAATACCACCGATACCTACTATTACACTGACAACTACTACTACTACCGGATCCAATGTAAGTACTACTACCACAACATTGCCCGCTACTACAACCACTACGTTATCACCGCCTAGCAATAGCATATTAACTTATGTGTATAATGGTGACTTTGAGATTACTTCTCCGCGTACTGAAACTGCTACTTATATCAGTGTACCAGGATGGAGAATATACAAAACCGGTCTTCGAATCAATGGTCTCAGTACATTTTTAGGTTGTGCTACTCCTAATAGTACTATACCAGCATATCAAGGCGACGACAGCAGTTTTGCAGTAGCAGCACGTTCTGCAGCTTTCGATTTTGATTCTGTGCCTAGCATAGGTGGTAACACAGTATTATTGTTAACTTTAGCAGGCAGCGTAAGTGTACCTAATTCAGTAGCGAGAGGTCCTATATTAGTAAGTGATAATTACCTGAGTTTAGACACCGGGGATATATTAGAATTTTGGTTTAAAATAGAAATGAAACCTATCTCTTTCTATGTGGAAGAAAACTACGATGTAATTGCATATTTACAATCGGATTCCTGCCAGACTATTGTGCTTACTCATGCAGTAGGAGATGTTAAGGCATGGACTAAGGTTTCACGAACGATATCAGCTGCTAACGCAGGAAATTATAGATTTATTTTTGTAGCCGGTAGCTTTGACAGAACAGGTGGTCAGGCAGTTGGAACACAGTTATATATTGATAACATTCGAATTATTAAACCTGGTATAGGACCCTCCTAGGACTTAACATGGCTATAGGCAGAATCTCAGGGCCGATGCTTTTGCCCAACCTCGAGAGACAAGGTGTTAACCTTGCTATCGATGGCAACCTAATTTTATTTGATGTTACCAGCAGAACTATTACCATTGGTAATACCGTACCGTTATATTCGTTACCTAATGTTGCACCTCCTGGATCAACTAGTATACTATATGCCGAAGGAGCACCAAGCCTACGCACTTACTGGGGACCGGCACCGACTAATATAGATGTCGGACGCCAAACATATACTGTAACAGTGCCTAACTTGCCCGGTTACGGTAACGCTGATATTATATTGCCATTAGGTGTAGCTAGTATAGTTTATAAAATTGAAGTTAGTAGACCAGTGAAGTTGGAAGTATTTGGTACTGCTTCGCGAAATGAACCTAACCCTTATACATTTGTAGCAACTACCGGTCATTTAATTGACGACGGAACAGTTATATTAAACGACGGTAGCAGTTTTCAAACTAGGCAGTATACAGTGTTTGCCAATATGGAAAATCCAGTAAACGGCAATGTTTATGCCACAGTCACTAGTTTAGATTGTTCGCAAGCTAATACTCCGGTGACAGTTAGTTTTTACTATTTCCGAAGTGTAACAGCATGACAAAATGAATATGATAAATAATCGTATGTTGCTAAATACAATAAAGCGCCTTAAGCTGAATAATTAAGATTAGGAATAAGTAAATGCCAGTTCTACGTACAAGTTATGAAGTAAGTTATCCTACCAGAGCTTTCTATTCAGTTGAAAGAACTGGTTTTACTACCGTTTCTGAACTTTTTGAACAATTAGTTAATGATTTGCTGTTTACCGGTGCATTTGCTCGTCCAGCAGAAGTAGGATCGGTATTTTATACCGAAACAGCCACTGGTACAAGAACCACTGGTACATGGCCAGTTCTAGAAAGACAATTTATATTAGGCAGTCGGGGTAGCGGATATGACCCCGGTGACTATCTTATCATGCGTGATTTTGAAGTTACTCCAGCAAGACGATTTGCTATTCGTGTTACCGAGGTTGATCCTGCTGATGGCAAAATATTAAAGTATTCTGTTTTTGCTGGCACCAAATATCCTACAGTGTCAAATACTCAGCCTACGCCAATGGGTTATTCAACTGGAGCATCATTAACTAGTCCACCGGTGAATTCTAATCCAGTTGGTACCTACGATGAACTAAAAAGCAATGGGCAGTTTATTTTAAGAACTAATGTAGCTGCAAGTTCAGGGCAAGTTCCTAATCAGCGCGGACTTTTACCAGGTGTTGATGCAACAGTTTGGAATACTAATTATGGTATCAATGGTGCCGGTGGAAGTGTTGGTACTACTTGGCCGACAAATAATGCAATTTGGTTCTTTGACACTGTTGCATTGGGTACAACGGGTAATATCAAAGTAGGACAAGAAATTTTTGCTAATCCTGCTACTAAATCGAATACTACAAATATCCCTCCGGGTACAACTATTACCAGTATACAGCCGATGCAGATTGTAACCAGTAGTGCTCAAGTTGGTACTTTTCCTACACGTTATGCCGAATCTAGAACAGCTGGTCGCTATGTTACATTGAGTAACGCTGTGACCATTTCGTCTGGTGATACACTATATGTTAGAGGCACCGGCGCAGCATTCTTTAGTAATTCTACTCGCATTCCTGACGCTTGGGATATTATATTAGAAAGTAAAGGTGCCGGGGACATTTTAAGCGACGGTGAACCAATTTTAGCCGATGTAGCAGTTAGCTCAGGGAATCTTTTAGTGGTTAAAAATCTGTATACTAGAAACCCTTATCATCCGGAAATTTATCCTGGTATGAGATTAACTAGTAATCTTGCAGTTGGAGGAACAGTTAGCGGAGTGGTTTATGTAAAAGATGTTATCAAAGCCAACATTGGCTGGACTAGAATGACACTAACTAGTAACCAATCTATTACATCAAATGAGTCGGTTAAGTTTACGTGGGACACCTTACAACCTTATCGGATGCGTATTCGTGTTTTAGATAGTCAGACAGCTGAAATTTATACTGGTACTGAAATCCAAATTCCTTTAGGAGGAAAAATTTCTTATGTTTGGGACGCAGCAGGTACAAACATTGTAGACATCGCTGGAATTTTAGGAAACAAACCCTCGAAGGTTGGCCCTAAATTAATTAATGATGATGAAGTTACTACAACTATTGATACTATAGTACCCGATCCTCTTAAAGTTGACGAAGGTTTTATTAATAGAAAAATACGAATTGGTGGTAGCAAAGACCTAGCTAATTTTCCATTAGGTAGCCCCGAAACATATCCAATGAGTTATACAATGACAGTAACTCGTAGAGGATTGTTTTTTGGAATCTGGGAGAGCAATTGGTCTGTAATGCAACGAACTAAGACAGCCAACGACGCATTTTTCAACTGGTGTTTAATACAAAGACCAGTGGATCGTATTACAGGCAGAACACTAAGTCAGGGAAGATGCCCGGTATTTTGTATTAACTCTGTGGCTTACAAATATTGGAAATTCATAATGAGAGAGTCTGATTCTTTGCATCCAACAGTGGGAGATCCGCAATGCAGGTCCTTTCAGTATAACGATGCCACAAGAGCTTTAGACATAATTTTAACTCCTTATAGAGTTCCGGCTGATAGGCATAGTCAAGATAGTTTTGCAATTTTAAATAGTACTAACCAAATTGCACTGACAGAAGAAAGTAAGTTTTTAATTAGTTTTCTTAATAATTTAACTACCCCAAGATTCAGATACAGTGAAGAACTTGATTTGATTGGGCAAACTAGTGCCGACGTAGTGATGGCTACTAATGATATTACAATCACTGCCTATAAAGAATCCGGTCCTCGTACGTACAGAGCAATGCCTGCTAACAATCAGTATAATACTGGTTTAAGGATAGCAGTGTTAAAAGACATTCCGCCGTATGTTGATCAGCCGGTTTAAGATAAGCTAAATGCACCAGGAGATTTTATAAAATGGCAGTTTATTTCACACAAAAGTTTGGTTTTTTAACCTGTGCTGAATTGTTGTACAGTATCGATCAAGATTTAACTGGTACTAAAAGCAATGGAAAAAAGTATTTTACTAGAAAGTATGCTAAAATTGGAGCCACAGTTTACACAAGCGATTCAGTAAATCTTGCAATGACCAGTGGTAATTTTTTGGATAATGTTGAAAAAACTTTTATTTATGAGGCCACTGCTGATTGCGATCCGTTGTTTAATTATCAAGTTCCTGGCTCAAACGCTAATTCAACTTGGCGTATCATGTTTAAAGAATGGATGCAATTACCGCAAACTAACCTAGGAAGTTCAAACTCGACCGGAAACATTACAGCCGGTGTTAGCGTTACTGTTGGCACTAATATTCAACTGCCGGATAATGGTTTATACGCAATGTTAAACAATCGAGAATATCCTCCGTTGAATACTGCTATTACAGGTCCGAATCCGTTTGGTGTGTCTATTATGCCCCCGGGAACTTTAGGTGATATTTGGGCCAAATATACAATTCCTGCTACAACGACCCAGGTTGTTGGGCAACCTAATACACTGGACATTGCTCAATTTGACGATTTATGGTTAAATCGATCGGTGACTAATACTTACGGAAGTACAAAAGAAGGCGAAAATCATAAAAGAGCTTACCCAATGAGTTACATGATTAGCATGAGTAACCGGGGGTTATATGTTGGTATATGGGAAGACAGCCAAGAAGAAATTCCCCAATGGAATTTCGAAACAGCTAATAACGACGACTCCGAAATAGCAGAAGGTTTTGGCCGAAGTCCCTTTAGATGGTTTTTAGTACAAAGAGGTGTGGATAGGATTACTGGGCATGTTCGCGGCGGACAGACTATGCGAGATGATGTAGATCCGGCTACGGAAGAAAGTCGATGTCCTGTTTACGTTGTAGGTGGCACTACTAGAGCTAAACAATTTTTTAAATTTGTAGCAAGAGAGTTAGATGTAGTAAGCCCTAGTAAAGTAAAATTTGCTGCGGTCGATATGGAAGACAGTCCTAGTTGCTTGAACCCATGGCCTCAGAATAGCATTAGTGAGAGTGGCGAATTTGTAGTTAATTTTATTAATAATTTGAGTACTCCTCGATTCAGGTACGCCGATGAACTAGATATGGTAGGCACAGTAGGGGCCGAAGTAATCGGTGCTGGTACTATTATCGAAGTTAACGTCTATAACGAAAAAAATCCTCGCAAATATATTGCTGCATATGCAACTAATAAATTCGGAACCGGTATGAGATTAATGGTTCTAATGGAGTCAGGTGAAGACGATGAAGACAATCATGTATTTAAAACTCCCGAAACTTATGCTTTAACTAGTAATGTAAGTTCAGTAAGTGAAGGCGGTAGTGTACAGTTTACGTTAACTACAACCAATGTTGCTAATAATAAAAAGTTTTACTATCACATAACTGACTTAGCCGGAAATGTTACTTCTAATATTAGCAGATATGACTTTACTGATTCTTCTATAAACGGTGTATTAACTATTACTAATAACACAGCTAGTGTAGTAAAAACTATTAGCAGTGCAGTTTCATTTGCCGGCACTGCTAATGTTAAAATGGTCGTTAGGAAGTTATCAAATCAAATTGGTAATATTATTGCTTCGACAGGTAATATTACTATTGCTAACATTTAAGTACACAAGGGGCAACTATTGCTCATAATGGACAATTTTGGAGTACATGATGTTTCCGAGCTTATCATTATGTACTCCGTTATCACTGGTTACAACACAATATCGTTCTGAGTCTGATCACGAACTTGACATTGATGCTAATGTAACCATTCAAATAAATGGTATAGTTAGGTCAGAAAGACCTATTCGAGTTTTTCCAACGGACTTAGTAAAAGCTCAAATAACCAGTCCGATGGGTTATTTAGGATATGCCTTTTACGAATATACCATTGATAATGTTCCGTCAGCGTTTGGCGTGGCTAATCGAAATAATTACAATCCTACTGTAAAAATCAAAGATAGTAAATTAAAATGGTTTAACTATTTAAACTTACAACCAGAGATAACTTTTTATCAAAGTCGGTTACAGTTTCCTACTTTAAAACTAGTGGGCTGGGCCAGTAATTTTATAGATGTTGAAGAACTACATATAATATTAGATCCATTAAACAATTCGCTCAATTTCTTTAGTAAAAATCAAGAATTAGTTTGTAAAGTTGTTTTGCCGGCAGGACCAATTGACTACAAAAGAATAGTTCGTTCTACTCCGATTGGTACATATAGACAAGATCTTATTGTTCTAGGAAATAATTACAAGTTATATAAAATTTTGTTTGATCGTAGATACTACGAAAGTCAAGAATTTAAACCTGCAATACTGCCGTTTTTCTCTCTTAATGATTTACCATTTCAACAGGATATTCCAGCAGGGGGCTCTTTTTTAGATCTAGCCAGACAAAAATTCCTTAATAAGTTATTTCCGATAGTTATGGCTTTAGATACCGACGGAAATAATCTTTGGATAGCTGGTAGTGATAAAGTATATCAATTAGATACCAATTTTACTTTATTAAACACCTTTACAGTAGCCTCGGAGGAAATAAATTCTATTACTTGTTGGCTAACCGGAGTAGCAATCACTACAAAAAGTCATAAACTCTTGCATGTTTCTTCTAGCGGAACTATACAATTATATGCGTCGTCGATGTTAGGGACTCCCGCTGTATTAGATAATAAATTAATTATTCCTGATTCTAATAATCAAAGATTATTGGTATTTACAGATTTGTCCGGTGCATACAATGTATGGAGCACACCAGACTATATTCCAGCTTATGCAAAAAATTTCGGAGGAATTTTGTATGTAACTGGTCATGATAATATTAGTGCACTGAAATATTCAGCAGCTGATGTTTATTCTAAAATTACTTTTGATCGTAAAGTAACCTTGGTTAGTGTAGTTGATGATAGCATAATTGCGATTCATTATTTAGAAGACTATACTACATTAGATACCACTGGTATAAGACAAATTGCACCTATTAGGTTTGAAAATAGAAAAGGTGGGATTACCCATATAGGTACTAAACCTGTTCAGGTCTATATGTTAGGAGAGCCTGGTATTGTTCCAGTAGCTGGGCCAGGAATTACTGTTTGGGTAAATGGGTTAAAAAACGAACCCATTGGGTTCAAGGATTATATTAGCGTAAGTTATAAAGCATACACAGTGGGGGTTATGCGATCTGTTGTAATCATTGGTGATCAAGCCATTGACTATACAGTAGAAGTTGAGTCTCCTAAAACCTTTGCAGATAATTTTGCCAATGGCCAGAACAATTTAAATTTAATCACTGGACCTTATAACAGTAACTTGTCGGTCAGCGTAGGAAATATAGACAATGGTACCACAGTAATTCCAGCGCCGTTTTCGTTTAGAATGTATGGTAGAAAATATTCAACTATAAATGTCAGTACTAATGGATATATTACATTTGGCGCAAATCTTCAAACTAACACAGTGCCTATAACCACCAGGTTACCTGTTGATGCCTTATATTTAGAAAGAGACGATTTATATCAAGGATTACCACTTAACAATGTTAATCCATTGGCCATTGGAACCGGGGCATTAACCAGTGGAGAAACCCCAGGGGTATTTTGGAAAGTTAACGAGTACGCAGATGCAACTGAATTACGACTTAAATGGGTAGGTACATCGCAGAGATTTTTTCCACTGGGCAATACATTACCGTCGGCAGCAGCAATATCATCTTTACCGCAAATCCCAATGGGTAGGTTTAATAATTTTTATATAAACGATTTTGTAAGCGGTGGCAACATCATAACAAGTACTCGTGTAATAGGAAAAAGTTTTGTTAACAATATAGCCAAAATAAGTTTCGTTGACACAATTAATAACAGATATTATCTTAGAACAGATCGACCAACAACCCGATATACAGAGCTATGGTTCTCTGATAATTATTATGGCTATGTGAGTTCCACTGTAACTGCAATTAATGTAGGTCCAGTGATACTTAGTAAAATTTCTGCTAGACATTTTGTACTAGATACACATGTTGCTAATTCTTTTATTCAACCGTGGTCTACTATAAAATGCGAAAGTGTATCTATCGGCAACTATCATTTTATTACTAATCCGATTAGTGTTGTTGAAAATACAAAAACTTTTTCAGCACTTAGGCCAGTGGTCTCTAATAGGATTTACGTTGATTATGCAGATACTTTAAACCTATACCTGAATTCAACTTTATATTCGACTGGTACAGTACCGAGTAGTACTCGTTTAGTTAGCACGAATTTTGTACTTAGACAGTTGTCGGTAACCAAAACAACATCATTGTCTGGTAATACTACACAACTAAGTTTTAATATTAGTTTGTTAAATTTTGAAACTCCGGTTTTCTTAAAGTACCAAATGTTGAATTTTTCTGGCAATTCTCAGTATTTTAATAATCAAGCACTCACTGGTAGTTTATTATTGACTTCGAATACGTCTTTGAGTTTTTTCGCCAACAACGAAATTGAAGTTTCTGCTGAAACTTTTTCTTTTCAGATTAGTGCAAATCTGGTATCTAATATTACATCTACTGTTTTGTTTTCTCATAATATTTTATCTGCAAACATTCTAGAAATAACTCTGCCGCAGACTTTAAGCTCCTCTTTCACAGAATATTATCTTTACTTTGATAAAGTTGTCAGTAGTGATACAATAAGCACTTATTCGTTTAAAAACACTGAAGTAGTCTTTTCTTTAAGCAGTAATGATACCGCTGATATTCAATTAATAAACGGAACTGGCACAGTATATTTTGTAGAAAATTATGTAACAATGGCTAATACAACAGTTAGCCTGGCGGTCAATGATTTAGTAAGTTTTAGAGGTAATTTTGCTTTAGTAGATCAACCAAGCTCAATAAATCTTAATGACGCAATTACATTCAAGGCCAATGTATCTTCACCTACAGTTAGCTACGAAGTTGGTTTTTATCAAGACCCACTCTTTCAGTACATTGAAATAAACTATCCAACAACTACTAGCCATATCTCTGCTAATATTGGAATTAGTAGTGCAGGAAATGCAAACGTAATGCTGGCATCAAGTTCATCTGGCACTAGTTATCTATTTGCCAGTTATACTCGAATCGGTACATGGGTATATTTAGGGTCGGGTAGTTTTGCTGAAAAAATCAAGGAATATAATCCAAGACTCCCTCAGGTATTAAGATTTTCCACAGTAGAACCAACTAGTGTACGCTATGAGTTTGTTGTAGATCATAAGATATCTACTGACAGCAATATTTTGTTAGCAACTGATTATGGATATCTAGAGCATAATGGAATATTCTATAATGGATTTGGAGATATATCCAGAATAAAAGAAAATGACTTAGTGGTTTTGACAGTTCCATTTAATACAACCAAGAGAGCTATTGCACCAATGATTAGCATTGGAGACTTTCAATTTGCTTTGCCTAGCGTCCCTGATTCAATTTATGAAAGTCATGTCAAAACTAATGTATTATATACCAATCAACCATTTTCTACTTACGTCACTGGTAACGTTTCGGTAACTTATAGCGGTGATTATTTTATCCCGGATTATTATGTAGGTCCGCCGGGTTATAAAAATAATCTAGTATTTAAAAGAATTCGGTCTGGCTCGACTACGGTACTGTCAGGACAGACACATACTTTTCTCAATGGCGATATAATTAAAGTAGAAAAACTTAAGACCAGTACTAGAAAATATGATTACCGAGACATAGTAATAGTAGGACCGGAATCTTTAAGAATAGCTTTTAGGACCAACAGTGATCCTTTATTTAATCAACTAAATTACGACCTATTAGATCAGCCCTTTGTTCGAGCGTATGATTATTACGAGATAGAAACTAATGTTTATAATGATCGAATTCCTTTATATCGCACTGCTAATATTATTTTAACCAGTAATACTGGTAGTATAACTAGTAACTTATATGTTGATACTCCCGGGGTCAACTTTATTCTGAATGGAAATCTGTCGGCTACTACAAATTATTTGGGTGGAGTATCTACTGGTAGCAATATTGCATTGCAAAGATTACTGACCAATTATTTCGAAAGCAATGTAATTCTTTATCAAGTTCAAAGTGACAGTGACTTATCGAATGTGTATATCCCTATAGGAACTTGGCCTATCCAGAATAAGTTGATACAACTTGATGCCGTAAAAGAGGTTTTAAACTATTCTACAACTGCGATAGATAGTTTTATGAAAGAGAACATAGAAGCAATAAGTTATGCACTAGAAAAGGATTTCTATGAAGGTACTACCCAAATGGCAATCGAAGTATTGCCTGAGCCAATTTTCAGTAAATTAATCTTAGGTGGAGTAATTACTCAAGATTTTATAGATCAAATTACCAGTTTGTACAATGCTATTAACAGTGATTTTTTAGATAACCCTACAATCATCACTGGAGAAATAGTTGACAGTATACTAATACCTTACACTATCAATGGGTCTGGAGAAATTACAGAATCTGTATTAGTACAAAATCATGATTTTGAATATCAAATTGAAGACCCAGACACGCCGCTGACATTTACGATATTCGGTGGAGAGATAAAAGATGCTGTAAACGATATCTATACTCAATTATTTTTACCCGAAATTAAAAACGAATTAGTACAGTACACAATACAGAATGGCGAAACTCATCCTTATTATGTTGATCAAACTATAGAATTTGAGGCTTGGGTTGGTCCTGAATTCGAGAATCAGTATAACGTATTTTCCTTTCCGATTTCTCAAAGTGTTTTAGCTAATCCAACTCTACCATATTTTGGTTATTTGGAAAAAAAGTTCCTAGCAGAAACACTGTTAGAATTAGTGATCGGGTCTCAATTTATAAAAGTTAATACCACAACACTGTTTGCTGCTCCGGCACGTAATATTGTAAGATTTACAGAATTTAGATCAGACAATCCTAAATTAAATGCAATTAAAAACGCTACATTTATTCGTCTTGACAGATTACTAAATTTGACTAAACATTATACTGAAATTTACACTAAGTTTTCAACTAGAAAGCTAGATAAGCCGACCGATGTTTTGGTTAGAACCAACCAAAACCAATTGGCGGGTCCGGCGCCAATTGGTTTTGATATATATGCATCAACAATGAAAGAGTATAACGAATTATTAGAACCAACAATATCCCAGTTTGCTGATCTCAAAACTGAGTTATTAAAGGACCTAGACTTTGAGTTTTTATATTCCAAAGATTCTTTGTATTCTTCCCATAATACAACAGTATTCGATCCTTATACACCAATTTTAGTAGATCGTGATTTTACATTTGAATCTATTATCGTTTCCCCTGAGATTGCCAGAGATTTTATTAGTCATCCAAAGGCAATAAAACAAGAGCATGAAATTGATTTTACATTTCAAGCAAGATCTATTGGATTAGAAATACTTGACCCATTTAGTAAGATGGCGAGTCAAACTGACTCGTACAATAGATTTAATTTCAAAATACCCGGCGCTGCAGAAAGTTTGTTAGTTGATTTAAAATTTGATAATCTCGAATCGGCTAATAGCCTATTGGCAGATTTAATTTTTAAAACATTATTGTCAGTTGATTCTTTAATGGTGGATTATGATTCAGATTTGTTACAAATCGGTGACACTGTACACAATATTGATTTTGATCAAATGTCTAGTATGAGTAGTGTTACCTACGATTATCAGGCCAAATTTGCACCAATCCCCACAAGCCGAGTACCCGGAGTCACTGTAGGGTTACAACAATCAACCGACAGTATTTTAGTAGATCTAGATTTTAAAAATTTAGCGCCATGGGCAGGGGTTCTAGTTGACAAAGAATTTGGGTTTCATAGTTTGATCTCTGATCATATAATTGATCGAGATTTTACATTCCAGTCTTTTCCTACTTCAGAGTATTTAGATCTTGATTTTGGCATGTATAGAGCACCTAGTAGTATGTCAGAAGATATTACGTTTGGATTTCAAAAGTTTCCTTCGTCGATTATACCTGACTTGGACTTTTCTGTTTATTCCTATGGCTCAAGTTATATAGATAATTTAGGTTTTAAAAAAATACAGACCACTGACAGCATAAGTGAAGAAATAAGTTTTATATTTCAAACATCTATTACCGGCCTAGTTTTTGATATCAAGACTAAATTTCCTGATTCTAATCCTATAACATTTAGTATAGATTTGAAACTTCCTGATGAAAATCCTATTACTTTTAATTTAGATTTCTTAGTACCAAATTCAGATCCCGCTGTGGTATTTGAAATTAACCCAGTTGTTGTTAATGATACACCTCCGATTGACATGAATATTAATCCAATGATGTTATATCAAGACTCGGATGCGTTGACATTTGATTCAATTTTTAAGTTTGTATTGTCTCAAGCTAGTCTGACTAGAAATATTAATCCGTTTTATCAATTTGATATACACAGTCTAATTAAAGAATTAGAAGGATATTTTGATCCTGTGACCTATGCATTTATAGGCGGAGCAGACTTTATTTTTGTAGATAATACTCCTAGCTTAACAAACCAACTTGAAATGAAATTTGTCGACAATACTCCTAGTGTTAACATGACAATGGGCACCGAATTCGTAGACAACTCGCCAAAGTCTCAAATACAACTTTCTTCTCTTTATATAGACAATCCCCTTCAGACACCTACAGAAGTTTCTGGGTTGATGCTGCCCAGTGGCACAATTGATACAACTAGATTCGATTCGGTAGTTTTCGGAAAAACTGAAATTAACAAGCGAATGATGTTTTACGAAATTCCAGAATATTCTGGAATCGTAAGAAAAATTACTTCGCATTTTGATAAAGATCAGGCATGGACATATTCCGAGCGTAATAAATTTGGTAGCAATCAAACAGATATTTACTTTTTTGCAAAAAATAAGGTTTGGAGTAGATATGAAAAAGACGTTACGTTAAGCTCGGTGGTAACAGAAGGTAATGTGTTGTACCTAGACCCGCCCAATGGATATATTATTAAAAGCGTGGAATTTGCCAGTTTCGGATTACCATTGGGTAAACCTGGTAGCTTTATGGTTAATCCAGCAGCACATTTACCTGACAGTTTAGAAATTGTCAAGGGGTTATTAATTGGTAGAGCAGGAAATATTGCTATTCCAGTAACAAATGTTATATTTGGCAATATTGCTCCGGGAGTCACTAAAAAGCTAGCATTAACTGTTACAGCGATACCGCAGAATCGATATCAATCACAACAATACCCTGCTCTAAGTAACAAGGGTATCGTTAGTGTCTACGACGATCAAATGTTACATTATTTTACAGCCAATGACACTATGACATTCACTGGCAACTCTGAAGTGGAAGTTGAAGTCCTAGTCATAGGCGGAGGGGGTGGAGGTGGTGCTGGGGAGGCCGGAACCGGTAATACTCAACGTGGAGCAGGAGGTGGTGCTGGCGGCTTGGCTGTGGCCAAATTTAAAGTAAACCCCGGAGTAACTATGAACATTTTTGTTGGCGGTGGTGGACGCGGCGGCAAACATGGATCAGGCGGTGCCGGCGGCGAAGGAGGAACCAATGGTGGAGGTAACGGGGGTGCAGCTGGCATATCAGGATCTTCCGGCGGTGGAGGTGGCGGTGGAGGTTGGAGCGGCATTAGCATTGGGGGCAGCTATATGGTCGTGGCCGGCGGAGGTGCTGGCGGTGGCGGCAGTTTTGAAGGAATCGCTAATGATTTACCGGCCAGTGGCGGGGGTAATCAAATTGGTGGACAAAACGTTGGAACTATGTTTGGAGGCATAGGTTCTTCGTTTGCAGGTATATCGATTCAGGGCACTGGGACTAAAATTTTTAGCTTAAAAGATCCAGGATTAGCAGGACCACCTAATTTCACTGCCTATGAGCCAGCTTACGGAGATTTTTTAATTGAGCAAGGAGTTTGGGAGGCAGAAACCGGTGACCCAAACTTTACTAGAACTTATACTGTAAATTTTCCCGCCAATGGGTATTACTTATTTGCTGGTAGCGTAGATGACAGCGGTAATGTATTCTTAGATGGTACAAGAGTACTACAACTTATAGACTACGCTATAGCTAATCTGGCTACTGTAATGGTCACAGCAGGCAATCACACTGTGGAAATCATAGCTCAAAATGCAGCAGGCGTGGGCAGTGTAGGTTTAACTATTGAAACCGCTGTAATGGACGGCGGTGGCGGCGGTGGCGGTGGAGGCGGATATGTTGGGGGCACCGGGCAATCTCTTTTAGGTAAGAAACGAGCTAGTGGAGGGCAAAATTTTATCTCTAATGTAGCTCAAGGTGTCACATTATTAAACGGTAACGATGGAGGATTGCCTATTGGCGGCCCGTCAGTTGATTATGATTTTATAGGATATCATAGTGGCAGCAATCTATATGAAGGAGTAAGTTATACTTTTGCTGGGAATCTGCTGATGGCTGGAAGTGCTTTTGGTGGCGGGCATGGAGGACGAGGTGGAGATTTAGTTCAGGGAACTATAACCGGTCATGGGGAGGATGGTGCCCGTGGATTGGTAATTGTTAAGTACACAAAACCAAAAGTCTACAGTGACTTTGTTTTCTATCAGCAAAATTATAACTATGATCGAGGAAGTTTCAGTACCTATGCTCTAGCAGCCGATGAAGCTAGGAAATTTGTTAGTTCGACCCCATTTGTAATTCCGGGTACTAACTATTGGAATCATAGAATCTTTTTCAACACTCATATCTATGCTGTGCCTGCGAAACCGGATGCTTATTTCTATGAAGATTACGTACCCGGTCTTTACGCTAACCTAGCTGTTGCAGCTAGAACTAGTACAGTGAGATTTTTGGTGCAATCGCAGGACCTAGTAGATAATACCTTATTGCCATACACTATAACCAGTACTGCAAATTTACAGGCGTTGAGCCCAAATACTTCGGTAAACGGAAATCTTACTATACGTTCTAATAGGGCGTATCTTGATATGCGTTTTATCAATGACAGCGGCACTACTGACGACATTGTTACACTAAATGTAGATGGTCAAGGTTGTTTAGCCAATGCTAACATCACAATTACAGTTAAAGCCAATGGGCAATCAGCTGGAAGTTCGCTCTATGGATTTTCAAATTGTAATGTTTTAACAGGTAATATTGGTTTACCAGCTATCACTGGTCGTCCAGTTGAGCTTCCAAACTTTTTTAGTAACGATAGTCAAATTAAGATGCCAGAGTTTAAAGTTGATACAGCCAATGACTATGGGCGTTATGCATACTACTTAACTAGAGATTCTTCGGCACCATTGGCTAGTCGACAAACACACGAACAAGAAATTGAGGAGTATAGTTATCGGGCCAGTAATATTAAAATTAGCAATTGGACAGTAGGAGCTACTAGTGTTCCGGGATATAATTTTAATCAAACTGTGCCGGGCGAAAACGTTTTAGTGGCAGATGTTGACCCTTGGTCGAGAATTAGTACAGTATGGCAATCGCAACCCAGTGGGGACGGCAACAACGATGGTGGTTGGAACGGCGATTATTTCCCAATTGACCCGAACAAACTGTATAGAAGTTCGGTTTGGGTAAGAAGAATCACTGAGACCGGCGCTGGTACAGTGTATCATGGATTGTATTCCAATGGCAGTCATCTTGCGTACCCCAACGGTTATAGCAGTGTAGGAAATATAAGAAGGCTCAACGACGGGTTGGCCGAATGGAATCCGTATTGGAGTTATCGCCCAGCTTATGAATACACACAAGGAATATGGCATTTGCATGTAGGGTTCGTTTTTCCTGCCACCCACACCGGAAATATTGCACACCCAGATTCTGGGATTTATACAAGAAGATCTGGACTGGTTATGAGTAACCAAGGTAATATCAATGATGGTAAATTTCCTGCAAATGCAACACAAGCTATGCAAAGAGTATATCATTTTTATTGTAATGATCAAACTACAAAAATACAGTTTGCGTTTCCTAGATTCGAAGAAGTTACACAATATACCACATCAATCAATCTGCTATTAGATTACGGTCCTTACGAAATTCCGCAACTAAAGAATGAAGCACCTAATAAGTATGTAGTAGCTCGTAGAAAGACTTGGCCAATAATGTGGAATACCAGAGGAGGATAATTTGCTTATAGTACCAAATCATCATGTAGTAGTTCCTAAAACTCGTGATTTGTACTACTATATGCCTTGGAAAGTTACCACTGTGGTGGATACTCGTCGGGGGGCCGAGGTACGACGTTTTGTAGGTCCCTATTTGAATTTTATTGAAATTGATTTCAATATAAAATCTTTGCATTTTATGGAGATTTACGAGGACGAACATCGTCCTTACATTGGTTATAGAATAATTAACATAGGTGGATATTATCACAGAATATATCCTAAGAATTCTTCAATAAATCATGTAGGAACTCCCTGGACTGAATATAATTTTACTAACGCTGCGCTATTATTTGAGCAAAAAGAACAGTCGGTAGTTGCTGGATTACTGTTGGGTCCAATGGCAGTATTCCTTGACAGCACTAGACCCGAAAGTTATCCTGGTAATTCTCTAAACGGTGGTGACCTAACTTACTGGAATGACTTAAGCGATAACCAAGATGTTGCTGTGCTCAATGGAACTTTAGAAATTCGAAGTACCATGGAAGGCTCTCAGTCTGATCTTTGTGCAAATGGAAAAATTTATCGAAAAGTTTTAACTGGAAGTTCAACAGGTACGCCAGTCTGGGGCAGTAATCCTTATACCGATGACAGTGATTGGTCTAGAGCAGTGGTGCATGCCGGGCTATTGTCTGTAAATGAAACAGCGGAAATTACTTTTGAGGTAATGGGATTACAGAATAGTTTTATTGGGACAACTAATAATTCAATATTAACGTCGAGCTATTCTAGTCAATGGTGTGCTATAAGATTAAGCAAAGCTACAGCAAGTTCGGGATGCGTACCCGGTACCGTGATTAAAAAAACAATAACAGGTAAACTAGCAGGTGGTACTGTATGGGGAGTTAATCCTTATAAAGAAGATAGTGATTGGTCGTTGGCTGCTGTTCATTCGGGATTGCTACAGTCAGGCGAAACAGCTGAATTACAATTAGAAACAGTGGGAACCTTTAGTAATATTATCGGCACTGACTCAAATAGAGTAATTTCTGAACCGTACACACCACCGGGTTGTTTAATAAAACTTAGCAAGCCGCCGGTTTATCAAGATGTGGGAATCTGGATCAATGGTCAACAAATAAGACATTTTTACGACCGTGGTATTACGCTGGCTATAATCGACCAGACCACTTTTACATGTACATTTATAGAGACTTACGATACGCAGCCCAATACCACTGCGCCCTTGATTACTAAATTAAACACCGTAGCTAATGGTAATGTAATTGTTTTAACCGCTTTTGGATCGTCGGGGATCGATGTCAATCTGCAAACGAAATTAAAAAATGAATATTTAAGTAGTTATCGAGAGCTTTTGCCTTCAAAAACTTCATATGTATTTGTGGGATCTAAAAACACCGGTAAACTGCCAATGGAAGTTGTTAACCCGGCAAGTAAAATTTATGCAACTTATAATCTGACCAACAGTAATATTTTTAATAATACACCGGGTAACTTACGAGGTGTAAAATTTCTAGGTGACCAATACTTTGTCGGAACTAGATCAGATACAATGAATTTTCCTGCAGACATGACTGCGGAAATTTGGTTTTATCTAACCGAGTACCCTACAGATTGGGTGCGATTATTTGGCAAAGGCACTGATATTTTTAATAATCCGTCGTCTTCCTTGATACGAAATTGGGGGATTTGGCTGGGTATCAATGACACATTGTTGTTCCAACGTTATAAAAACAACGGTGCCGAAACAATGAATTTGTCTGTGACTTATGCGTTTGCGTTACATACTTGGTATCATGCAGCAGCAGTTACCGCGGCTGATACTCATAGGCTATTTGTAAATGGGAGACAGATCGGTGCTATTTCGATGACAGGTCCGTGGACATCGGGTACTTCTCCTTATACTGTGGGTGGCACTAATTATCATTCAAAACTCAAAGGACAAGTTAGTATCGCTCGTGCTTGGCCTACGTATAGCTTTCCGGAAGATATATTAGGCTTATTTACAATTTATAAAATAAAGCACTATGCGTTAACATCCACCGGTAGCGCCACCGGGGCCGACACCGGTGGCGTAATTGATTTTGCTAGAGATATTGATGGCCCATTTAGAATTATTTACGATAAAGTAACTGATCCATTGCCCGAGAGAACTTTAGATTACAGTAAAAAAGGTCTAGTAATTAGATTTAAAAATATTCAACCTTATGATTTTTATCAACTTAACTTAACCCCTAATAGGTATGCTTTAAAGCATGTTGTTAGTACAACATTGGCGCCGGCAGTGGTAATAAGTACAATCGCCGGTTATCGTGCAACCAACCCAAATTTTGAATTTATATTGCCATTGGCTAGCAATTTAAATCATAATGAAACAGAGACTAAAAAATTTAGCGTTAAAATTAATAGATTGGGCATAACTATCCCGGGATCAGCAGGTAAAGTATTTTATTGGAAAGCTGAACCAGCCTCTGCGGGTCTCGCCCCTGCTGATTTTGCAACTAGTCAAGGTACTATTACCGTATTTGAAACTAATGTAGTCAATGGATATATACTTGCTAACATTAATTTAACTGCGGTAGCAGATGTAGCCGAAACAGATGAAACATATTTTCTAAATCTATACGATAATACAAGTGATAGGGACAGTAAATCTAATCCATTAATTAGTTCAAAAATAGTTACTATTAAATCTCTTGTAAGTACAGGTCCTGTTAGTACTACTACCACAACAACTACTACCACTACAACTGCTTGTCCTTTTCCTCCTGGCACGTTTAGTAACAATTCGGTGGTTACTAGAACAGTATTAGACAGTCTTTATGCAGAACCAGTGGCATTAACACAACCTTTATGGGGTTATGTTAGATTAACTAAAGATCGTCGCGGATTTTTGTATGTTCCTTATAGAAATTTTCAAGGGACAGATGTTTTTACCTATACCTTATTAACACAACACGGACAGATAGCACCCCCTAAAACTATCACTATTGACGTATTTGGCCCAGCCCCTTTAACGACGTTCGAATTAGATTGTGAGCCATGCGTAGCCTACGCCGGTGGTAAATTTCAAGCAAATTTAGTTACTGTAAATGTGCCTCCTGAAAGTTATGTACCTTTTATCATTGGCGGCAATACTACTAAAGAGGATTTTGAATACACTAAAAGCTATAATGTACAAAGTGAAATAGAATGGTATGACATGTCCGGTAGATTTTTTATGGAATTGGACGAAACCAGTGTTGGTAGTAATCAGTGTCGATCCGATTTAAAATTGCAGATTAACTACGACAAAGATTTCTCTGACGAGTTTTTTGAAATTCAAGTACAAAACTCTCTTAAAACATTTTGTCGAGTAGATATTAAACCGATTACCTTAGCATTAACTGCTAATCTAAGCTGTGTAACAGAAGGTAACGTAGTAGAATTTTGTCTCAGTCAAATATTCGCTAATCCCGGTGAAGAACCTATTATCAATGGTGCTCAGTTTGATTATGTGCTCAGTAAGAATACAGTAAATTTAACCAGTGACGATCTATCGCCACCAATTGATTTTGAATACGGCACTTTTACTATGAATGGTCAACGTGCTTGTATTCAGTTTACTGCAAATAGGGACATGATCCCCGAAAATGACCCGCCGGTTAACGGTATTGAACGATTGACCATACGATTAGCTAATAGTGATTTACTCAGGGCTAACGTAGAAATTTGTGATACTGCACCTAGTAAATGGAGTCTGCAGGCTAGGAACCCTATAGTTAATTGTTTAGAACCATTTAATATGCTTTGGACTTCCCCGGAATCCGCAGTACCTAGTACACGCAGTTATTATGCAGTGGATTTTGCCACTAATACTTTGTATACCGGATCCGGAATTGATAGCAATGATCTTGGCTCATTAAATAATTTACCAATTACTAACAATTTTGGTACCTTTGTTTTACCAATAAAACAATTTTATCATCCTGACCCTCCTGCTAGATTACAGGTAATTATCACAGACGGTGCTATAACAGACATTGAAAGAGCAAGAAGTGATATTCTCACTATTATTCCTTGTACTACAACCACAACCACCACAACCACAACCACAACCACAACCACAACCACTACAATTCCGCCCACTGGTTCAAATTTTTATAATGCCTGTTTTGAACTGGGAACAGATTTTACTCCGATCGATGCAGAAACGAAATATGTACCGGGTTGGACTATTACTCAAAAAGTAACAAGAATGAATGGTGCAAGTTCTATATTAGGATGCAGCACGCCCAACGACCCTACACCATCGCCGTTTAACGCTCCACCCAAACATATTTCTAATAAAAGTTATACCTACGGTGATAGTCCTACTAATTCTCTTACCTTTAATACGTATTTTCTAGAAGGTGTGTTGTTCACTGGAGAATTACCTACAAAATATATTACAATTACTCAAAATGGAACAGTTGACGCACCTTACGGAATTGTGAGAGGTCCTTATGTTACAAGTACCACGTCGGTTACAATGGATGGCGGAGACACTGTGTATTTTAGTTATCGTGCAGTAGGACTAGAGGATAACTACGATGTTTTAGTGTACTTACAGGACATCAATAATTGTGCTCGTAAAGTAGTTATACTAGACGAAACCGGCATTGAAAAAGGATGGGTCAGGCATCAATACAAACTAAATGCAGCTGACGCTGGTACCTATAAAATAGTTTTTGTAGGGGGTAGCTACGACAGCAACGGTAAAAAAACTGTAGGCGCTGCCTTTAGTTTTACTTGCTTGGATGTAGTGAAATCAATACCTACCACTGTACCACCGATTACTTCGCCACCGGGTTGTACACCGGGTATAAGTTACCAAAGACTTATTACAGGCAGCTCAGTGGGAGGCTCAGTTTGGGGGAGTAACCCCTATACCGCAGACAGTGATTTTGCGAAAGCAGCAGTTCATGCTGGACTACTAACTCCAGGAGAAACTGCTACTATTAATTTTACGCAAAACGGATACTTAAGTAGTTTCTCTGGTACTGTGGCCAATGGTATAATTACCAGTCCATATAATAGCAGTTATTGTGCAGTAACTATCAGTAAAGTTCCTGTCACCACTGTACCACCGACTACTAGCGGCCCCCCGTCGGGCATTACCACAACAACCACAGCCGGTCCTGTTGACCCATTAATCCCGGTATTGTCAATATCGCCTCTTAGCAAGTATACTTGCGTGCCTATAGAAGGCTCGCCTGGGTCAGGTGCTGCTAAAATTACTTTCAGGGTAACATTTAATCGCCCATTGAACCAGTATAAATCGGCATCAGAGCCACTTGGTTATGCCTGGGCATTTTTTCCTTTTAATTTAAGTAGAGAAAATAAACCACCGGTGATGATTAGCAATCATCAAGTTTTTGACTTTGATGCTTATTACTACTATGTTTTACCGGATTATAGTTTAACAATTCCTGAGAACGCAGTACAGTCTAGGATACCGTCTGGACTAATGCAAACTAACCAAGAAAGTAATACATTGTCGGTGCCGGCTTGTAGTATACCTTCTACTACTACAACTACAACGTGCCCAGTACCACCGCCTAGTATAATGTTGTATTTAAGACACGAAACTGTTACTGCTGATGGGGTTAGTTATACGGAGATTGAGTGGTCGGCTACTAACACTAGTAAGTTAACTGCTAAGATTGATGACGTTGATGTAGGGGAAATTCCTTTGACTGGTAAAACATATACATCTCCCTATAGTTCTCCGGGTGTACATACCTTTACACTTACCGCCGTAGGGCCATGCGGTACTACTACGGTAAGTAAAACATTGAATGCTATTGCACCTACAACACAGCCATCCCCACCTGTTACTAAGCCCCCGCCTACAACTAAGAAACCTGCTACAGTTACAACTACTACAAAATCTAGTTCTGTGGTTGACACTGCAACATGGTCTGGATCTACGTATGGATCATTGTCTGGTATGACACTAAAAGTGTATATTAATCTTAATGGTTTTGGGTATGTTTCAATTAATCCGTTGACTCGATCATTTAGCGGAAGTGTTTCTGGAATTATAAGCGGTAGTAAGAGTTTATCGACATCAAATTTATCAGCCAGGCTTGATTTTTCTACCACACTTACTAAGGCACAAAAAGGCAAGTCAGGCACTGTACTGTCTTGGTCTGCCAGTGCTTCTGTTAATGGAAAAACAGTTTTTTCGGGATCCGGAGCTTATACAGTGCAACCTAACGATTAAAATACAAAACCCAGACTAACTAAATACTATATTGACTTAAAATGGATCAAATATGGCTGCGCCTAATTTAGTTAGCTCTACATCAGTTATCGGAAAAACACATGCCGAATGGGTGTTAACCACTGCTAGTTCTATCTTAACTAACCCTGGGTTGAGTAATAGTGTTTACAGAGTAAACAGTTTATTTGTTACCAATTTGGGTACACAAGATGCACTTTGTACGGTTGATTTATATCGATCTAGTGTGAGTTATAAACTAGCTTATGAGATTCCAGTTAATGTAAAAAACAGCGTGGTAATGATAGCCAAAGATTCAAGTATATATTTGGAAGAAGGCGACGCACTAAGACTAGTTTCTAATCTGCCCGGAGTGCTACAATTTGTAATTTCATATGAGATTATGAGCTAAGGGCATGATCCGTTATCTAAGACAGTCCCCAGTACTTAACAGTTTTGGTCTCAACAGTAATGTAACACATACTGTTTTATCTACACCTCTCACTGTTAGTTCTAATACAGTTAGTACTAGTACAACTACTGGTGCTATTGTTGTCCAGGGTGGTCTAGGGGTCAGCGGCAATATTCATGCTAGTAACATATACGGAACTATACAAACAGCATCACAGCCTGAGATTACCAGCATTGGTGTACAACAAACGCTTACTGCCGTAGATCTTACTATAACTGGTAACTTGGTACTGTCAGGAAATACCACTATAGTCAGTGCAACTAATAGTTCAGTTAGTGATAATTTATTCTTACTACACACAGCCAGCGGAGGTGGCAATCTTGCCGTAGATGATGGTAATGACCTAGGTATAATTATTAACTATTATAAATCTGGGTCAGAAAAGAAAGATTTTTTAGGTTGGGATAATAGCAGCCAACAGCTAGTATATCTTAGTAATGTAGTCATCGGGTCGGGACAAGTAACAGGAACCCCTGGACAATTTGCTTTAGGGTCACTGACTCTATCTAGTAACATAGACAGTACTAGTTATACCACTGGAGCATTAGTAGTTCAAGGTGGTGCAGGAATCAGCGGAAATATCTATGCTGGTAAAATTTTCACCGACGGATTATTTTACAGCAATGGCACCGCCTATAGTATCAGTGGACTGCCGGGTAGCCCTGGATTAACAGGCGCAACTGGCGCATCCGGCACCATTGGAGCTACCGGCGCTTCGGGATTACCGGGTATAGTTGGTGATGTTGGGGCTACCGGTCTAATTGGGCCAGCAGGACAAAGCGGAGCCACTGGAGCGTCGGGATTTCCGGGAATTCCAGGAGGTCCGGGGTCAACTGGAGCTACAGGACTGTCGGGGTTACCTGGTCTACCAGGAATTGGGGGCGCCACTGGGGCAACTGGCCCAATTGGTATTCCTGGTATTGTAGGTGCAACCGGCGCATCGGGAGTAGCTGGAACAGCAGGCACGCCAGGCACAGATGGAGCCACTGGTGCTACCGGATTACAAGGACCCATTGGTGATATAGGTGCCACTGGCGCGACCGGTCTTGAGGGATTAGCTGGTACTCCAGGCACAGATGGTGCAACGGGTGCTACCGGACTACAAGGGCCTATCGGTGATATAGGTGCTACTGGTTCCACTGGGCCTACCGGTAGCGCAGGGACCCCGGGTATAGATGGATCTACAGGTGCCACTGGACTGCAAGGACCCATTGGTGATATAGGTGCTACTGGTTCCACTGGGCCAATTGGTGTTGCAGGGACCCCGGGTATAGATGGAGCCACTGGTGCTACCGGACTACAAGGGCCTATAGGTGATATAGGTGCCACTGGTTCCACTGGGCCAATTGGTGTTGCAGGTACCCCGGGTATAGATGGATCTACAGGTGCCACTGGACTGCAAGGACCTATTGGTGATATAGGTGCTACTGGTTCCACTGGGCCAATTGGTGTTGCAGGGACCCCG
>Ga0129333_10000300_pt1 | contig 37508 bp, 62 predicted proteins | sample CPB6_08_DNA_FD_94474 | JGI IMG/M metagenome (GOLD analysis project Ga0129333, IMG submission 94474) | Freshwater to marine salinity gradient microbial communities from Chesapeake Bay, USA - CPBay_Sum_0.6_0.8_DNA | ecosystem: Environmental > Aquatic > Marine > Coastal | place: USA: Chesapeake... | reverse complement strand
GGTGGAGCACTGCGAGAGCAGGTCGGCAATCATTTGAGGGCGTTCAATGTCCCAGTCGGCCTTGAGCTGTTCACGTGCGAGTTTGAGGTATTCATCGCAAGAGCGAGGGCCAACCCCCCAGTTTTCTGCGGCATATCGAATGCAGTCCGACCTGCGACCACCGGTTGCGATGATGCGAGCAAAGCGGTTGGCGCGGTCGATTGTTTCTTGTTTAGTGCCCCGAGGGGATGCCATCAGGCTGCCTCCTGGTGCTCCGCAAAGTGGAAGTCAGAGGGGATACAGACAGCGGAGTTACCGGTGAAGTCTTCCCAGCGCTTGACGATCACGTCGCAGTAAGCGGGGTCAAGCTCCATCAGGCGAGCTTTGCGATTGATGCGCTCGGCTGCGATGAGGGTTGTTCCTGAACCACCAAAGGAGTCGAGAACAGTGTCGCCTGGTTTGCTGCTGTTGGCCATCTGGTATTGAAACAGGTCAACAGGCTTCATTGTTGGATGCTCGCCATTACGGCGGGGCTTATCAAATTCAAGAACAGTGGTTTGCTTGCGGTCAGAACACCAGATGTGAGCAGCACCTTCTGTCCATCCGTAGAGGCATGGCTCATGCTTCCATTGATAATCTTGCCTGCCCATCACAAGAACTGATTTTACCCAAACAAGACATTGACGAATTTTCCAGCCTATTTCGTGAGCTGCACCCCTGAAGTTATAGCCTTCAGAATCAGCGTGCCAAATGTAGAAAGCAGCACCAGGCCGAAGGAAGCAATTGGCAGTGGTGTAGACATCAATGAGGAACTGCCTGAATGCAGCATCCGACATTGAGTCATTTTTAATGGTGAGAGCGTCTTTGGTTTTGCCTTCGTAAGAGACGTTATAGGGAGGGTCTGTAAGCCAGAGATCAGCTGGCTTGTTTTCCATCAAGCGCTCCATAGCGATTGGATCAGTGGAGTCACCGCAGAGGAGGCGGTGGTTGCCAAGGATCCAGAGGTCGCCGGGCTTAGTGGTGGGTTCAGCTGGTGGCTCAGGAACGTCGTCAGGGTCGGTGTTGCCTTCGACAGGTTCAAGCCGCTCGGCTTCCTGCAGCAGGGCGTCTAGGTCTTCCTGCTCAAACCAAGGAGCGATGTCGTGTTCTTCGCTGAGCTGTTGCAGCATCTCGGCATCCCAGTCCGAGAGTTCAGCGGCGCGGTTGTCGGCCAGGGCCAGGCCAACCTTGTCGTCCTCGGACAGGCCAGAGCGGCGGACGGCAATGATCTCGTCTCCAGCCGCTTCGACCACCTTGAGCTTCGTTAGCCCTAGCGCCTTGGCGCCTTCAATCGTGCCATTGCCTGCAAGGATCCGATTGTCTTCGTCAATGACGATGGAGCGAGCTGCTCCATAGCGCTGGAGAGATTCTTGAATGAGGCGCGCTGAGCTATCTGTACGCTTGCGTGCGTTCTTATGGTCGAACTTGAGATCAGAGATGTTTGCCATGCCCGAATTTTAACCGGAGGCAGGCATGAAGAGTGTTCCTTCTGAGGCTAAGACATCAAGGCGAAGGTTGGCATCATCAAAGCTGTAGGCCCAGATGGTGCCCATGCGTGGGAGGGTTTCTGGTGAGACGGTAAAGGTGAAGAGGTAGACGCCTTGTGTGTTGTGTTGGCAGGAGGTGGGGAAGTACAGGCCGGTGACGCGATAGGTGGCGAGCAGTTGGCGAGCGAGGTATTCGGCTTCTGAGAAGGTGCTGTCGTCGTTAAAGACCAAGCCGAATGGTTCGCCGGTGTAGGGGTATTCAGCGACGACGGACCAGGGCTCCATGGCGCCAGGGCTGGCTGGTTTAGGTTGCCGCGAGGGGAATGATGGTGATGAGGGCACCGGGGCGTTCACCGGTTGTAGCCCAGCGCTTGTGGGCCGAGAGCTGAACCACCTGCGAATCATCAAGCAGAAGAGTGCCAGTGAGGGCATCAAGGACAGCACGGGAGAGTTTGTCGATGTCGCCTTTTTGTTTGGAGGTTAGGAGTAGCGGAGCGGAGGGAGCTAAGCCGCTTTTGCGGTAGTGGGATTGGGGCCGCAGGAAGCGAAAGGTGATGGCGATGGAGACCGGTGCGCTGATCAGGGGCTGGTTGGTGGCGAGGGCGCAGTGGGCGACGGTGGATCGCCAAGCTGGCAGGCGCTGATTGGTTTCGCGCATGATGCCGTTGCCGACGTGACGCTTGGAGCCCTGCGTGGCGGGGTCCATGCCGATGGCATCAAAGGTGATGGCTTCAGGCTGCGGCGACGGTGGTGATGACGGAGGCGACGATGGCTTCGAGTTGACAGCGGGGGATGCCAGAGACGGTGCGGGCGGCATGGTCAATGGCTTGCTGATAGGTGGAGAGGGTGACGGGTGATGGCGGAAGGGTGCCGAGGGCCCGTTCGCGAATTAATTGGCCGCGTGTGGTGTGAAGGGTGGCGGCTTGATGATCAAGGGCAAGGCGTTCGTCATCGGTGAGCCAGATTTTGACCGGTTCGCGCTTCATGGATGGAGGTTAAGCAGCTCGGATGATGATGGTGGGGACATTGATGAGTTGCTGCTCGCGTTTAAGCCACCAGCGTTCGGCTTTCATGGCTGAGTTGGGGTCTTCGGAAAAGGTGCCGTTGATGGTGAGGTAGGTGCCGGTGATGGTGACCAGGTGACAGAGGTGATAGTCACGGTTGGCGGCGCTCAAGAGAAGGCGAGATGGACGAGGTAAGCGATGAGGCCGCAGGTGAAGAGAAAGAGACCGGCATCGGAGAGCTGCTGTTGACGGCGCAGGCGTTGTTGCTGCTGTGAACGCAGGCGATGACGGTGGGTGCGGCGTTGATGAACGGATGCAGCTGAGAAAGGGGGCAGCGATGGGGTGTTCATGCGGCGATGGATTTTGGGAGGGGTTTGCAGGAGACGAGGGAGGCGCCGGGGTGGTGTTTGAGCCAGGCCTGTTGCACCTGCGAGGTGCACCAATCGGTGGGTGCGATGAGGTCAGAGGTCTGGGGGTGAAGCTCGATGCCGCGCTGACGCAGGGCGTTGTCGAGGGCGGAGTAGTAGAGGAGGCGGTAGATCACGCGGGCCTCCAGCCGTTGCGCCATGCCAGTTCCAGCAGGAACAGGCGGTTGTGGGTGGCGTAAGGGATTTGGTGGTCTTCGAGGAAGTCGATGGCGTCCTCCTCGTGGATGTCGTTGGTGACGGCCTGCTCCAGCAAATCCGAGAGCTTGTTAGTGCTAGTCATCGGGAGCACAGCGAAGGGTTGCGGGACTCCGGGGAGCGGGGCTCATCGGCCCAGTCGTAGGGCTCGGAGCTGGGTTCAGCGGGGCTGAGCTGCAGGGTGTAGGGGAGGCCTGCGGCGATGAAGGTGGCATGCATGTCATCGAGGTCTTCCTCGTGACACCAGTCGGAGAGCAGGGCGCTGTTGAAGATGTAGCGCTCAGCCCAGCCGGAAGGGGGAAGGTCTGGGAGAACCGTGCAGAGCGGGTTCATGGCTTGAGATGCGGTGGGGTCGCCCCCGTACCGCAAACCATAGGCTAGCCAACGCTAGGCGTCAAGCAGTGACTAGCAATGGTGTACCGGGATTCCGATGGCGCCGCATGCGCCCGCCCTGATTCCCCTTGCGGGTGTTGTATTCGGGCCATCCCGGCGGCTTAAGAGTGCCACGAGATAGGCCGCTGGTGGACTAGCGGCCGCTGATCAGCAGCAGGCAAGCATTAAAAAAGCCCCCTTGCGGGGGCCTGAGGTCTGGCAGGGCGTTCAGGTCAGATTCATGACAACGACGGGATTGACGCTGCCAGTTTCCTTGCAGAGTTGGTAGCTGGCGCCGTCCGTGGCTTTGTTCGCGCTCCAAAGGGCCAGCGCAGCTTTCTTGGACATGGGGCCGGTTACGGCGAGGGTGTTGCGAGCGATGTAGTACATGGGAAGGATGCGGATGGGGTCGCCCCCTGACCTGTTCAATATAGCACTTAGGCTAGCCTACGGCAAGAGGGCTAGAGAGCCTTAGCAAGACGTAACAAGCAATGGAAGCTGCTCCGCAATCGGAGGCAGGGTTACAGCTCCCCATTGAATCCCCATGGCATCGGCAACACCTTGGAAGGTACGGCTGCGATCTTTCCAGCGATCAGGCCCTGGGGGCATGCGATGCACCCGTGCTTCTCGGCCATCGACGCATTGAGTAGGACGAAGCTTTGGGAGGTTCTGCAGCCAGAGACACGTGGTCTTGACTTCGCCGTGGCCGTATTGCCAAGGCTGGATGATTTGATCAGGTGGACGGATTGCTGAGCTGATCACGCTCACTGGGTTTTCAATGCACCAGCGGGGAACTGGTGCCGCCATGAGTAGCCGCACAAAGTCCAAAGCCTCGGCCTGCTGGCGCTGTTTACGGTGGAAATGGCGTGAGCCACTTACGGCCAGATGCGTGCAGGGTGGGTGAGCAACCATCAAATCCCAGCCCAAGTCGAGGACGTGCTCTACGGGGGCCATGAAATGTGGACCAGGTACCTCAGTGGGCAACAGGTCGCAGCTCCATGCGTCATGGCCATGACGGCGGAAGGCATCACGCACACGACCGCTGTATTCGCAAGCGACTAATACACGCATGGCTTATCACCTGTTGTCACCACGGCCGGAAGCGCATCTCGTACTGCTCGCAGACGTTCAGCCAGGCCTGCAGGCACTCATCGGCGCTGTGGGTCTGGATGCTGAGGCTGCCTGGGCGGGACCAGAGGGTGAGGCAGCGGCTGATCAGCAGGCGGTAGTGATCGCCAATCATTTCCACGCCAGCGCCCAGTTGAGGGCGGGTGTCATAGGGCCTAGAGGAAGGGCTGGCTTGGGTTTTGAGGTCCGCGATGCCGTAGGTGCCATCGGCAAAGCGCAGCACCAGATCAGCGGTGCCGGCGACGTTACGGCGCAGGCTGTAGGCCATCACCTCGCTGCCGATGACGCTCACCTGCTCCCAGAGGTCGGCGGTAAGCAGCGGATCGATCCAGGCGCTGTAGTCACCAGGGGGCGGTGGAGACAGGTTCGGCGGGGGCTGGGGATTCCACCGCTGGTGTGCCATCACCTCCAGGGCGCTGTGGATGGTGTTCCCTCGGGGCTGCCACGTGTCCTTGGTGGCCATGATCGCTTCGATCTGCTGGGGGGTCTTGGTCACCGCCGAGATCAACCCCGTGACGCTCACCGGGAACTGGTGGCCATTGGAGAGGCGGTAAGTCCAGGTGTTTTCGTCCCTCGTTAGGCCTAGTGGCTGCAGCCACGTCAAAGTCTCGGGGGCTGATGGGCTGGATGGCTTCGCCGGTGTTGGCAGATCGCAGCGGGTTGGCATAGGGGATAGGGGGCTGGTAGGTGGGGCCGAAGAACTTGGAGCGGCGGGCATCGCTGAGGTTGCGTTGGTAATCGGGGGAAGGCTGGTCCAGCTGCTCCAGGGTCCAATAGCCCGCATTGATGCCGCGTTGCAGCAGCGCTTGCACCGCTGAGCGATCAAAGGCCGGTCGCATCAGCGCACCCTCCAGATCGGCTGGCGGCGGGCATGGCTGCGGACGCTGGTGCTTTTGCCCAAGCGGCCGGTGTCGATCAGGATCCCGGCTTTGACCAGCTGGTTGGTCAAGCTGCCCCAGGCGTTGTGGTGATGCGGGCGGATGCCGGCCTCTTCGCAGACGCGGCGAAACTCCTCGGCCAAGCATTCGCTGCCGGAGAGGCGCTGCACGATCACGGCTTTGGCCTGCTCCATGAAGTCGCTGCCGGCATGGGCGCCGACGCTGGCAAGGGCATGGTCTTTGGCAGCCTTGCTAGCACTAGCCGAAAAGTCAAACAAAGGGCCAAGGCTCATGATTGGGCCTCCTGCAAGACGGGGTTGGTGATCGGCGGCTCAGGGGGCAGCACCGCCTGCCCTGGCACCGGTTGTGGGTTGAAGACGTGGGCGCGGCTCATGCGTTGCGGCAAGTCGGCCTTGAGGCCCCACTCCACGCAGGCGCAGCCATCGCGGTTGCGGTAGCAGTAATCGAGCAGCTGCAGGTCCAGCGGCTTGTCGTCTGCTGGGTTGGGGTCGAGGCGCCGCTGACCGGCGCAGTAAAGCCAGATCTCTCGGGTCAACTCGTGCTTGGCGCGCTCTGGGAAGGTCATCCAGGCCAAGGCCATGGCGGTTTCATCCCAAGGCTTGAAGCGCGGCAGTGTGCGGCTGAGGGCTTGCAGCACGTTGCAGAAGTCCTGCTGGCTGATCATGCGGCCTCCTGTTCGGTGCTGAACATGGCGAGGAAGCTGTCGCGCACCTGGCGGTCGCGGGAGATCGAATCGACGTAGCCACCAGGTTGCCCCGAGTTAGCCCTAGCGGCAGGTGGCTCGAAAACATCGCCCCAGCCGCTCGCTATGGCCCTTGTAAGGGCCTCGCGGCGCTGCTCAGGGGTCCACCCACGCAGCTTGGCGCAGACGCGCCTCCAGACGCCTTCTGAGCGGACCCCTTTTTTGACGGCCCAAAACTCGGGCAGCAGCTGCTGGCAATCGAGCAGGTCATCGGGCACCAACTCCGCGCTGATCGCCTTGCCCTTGTACGGGTCGGCCTCGCGTGCGCGCACACGCGTCTTGGTTTTATTGGTTTTATTGGTTAATTCTTCTTGTATAGAAGAAGATTTAGAGGGAGCCCCGGCTGCGCTCGGTGCTCCCAGGGTAATGGCCTTGTCAAGCTGCTGGGCGAGCAACAGGCAGACAAAGCCCTTCCTGTCTAGATAGTCGGGCTTGGCGGCATCGATCCTGTCCAGCAGGTCGGCCGGGATCGTGAAGTTGAGCTGTGGCACGAGCGGTAGTGCTGCGGTAGTGCTGCGGTAGCCCTGAGCCCTGCTGCGGTAGTGCTGCAGTAGCCCTCGGCTACCGGAGAAACTAGCGGCAGGAAGCCAGCCGAGCAAGGTCTACCTGCGCTAGTCACCGTGTCCCTTGCGACCCAGCCCGTGACGCCAGTAAAAAGCCCCGGTGGGGGCCGGGGCGTTTAGGAGGCTTGGCCGGGCCAGCGTTTGGGGATGGGTGGCTTGCCATCCAAGGCGTCCAGCGCCACCTCCAGCAGGTGGGCGGCCAAGTTGCTGGTGCTGCGCCCTTGCTCATCGCTGAGGCTGAGCAGGTGCTGGCTGACGGAGTGAGAGACGGTGATCGTCAGCCGCTTGGGCCGGCGCGTCACCAAATGCAGGGATGCGGTCATGGCTGGAGTGGTTCGGTGGCCAGTCGTCGCAATGCGGGACTAGCGCGAAGCAGCAGCATAGGCTGCGCTAGCGCGAAGCAATCCGTTTGCCGCAAATCTGCGTCTTAGTGCAGCACCTCTCGCGCCTCCTCCAGCGCCCCAATGGCCTCGCGCAGGTGATTGGCAAACCGGTCCAAGGGCTCCGCCAGCACCGCCGGCAGGTCGTAATAGTGCCGAGCGTCGTTCAAACAGACGAGGGCTTCACGGACCCCTGAGCCCAGGTTTTCGTGGCACTGGCCCTGGCTGCTAAGCAGCTCGATCAGGGTCTCACGGCTGATCGGTCGAGCCTGTGGCGGCAACGATGCAGTGGTCATGCGGCTTTTCGCGGGTAGCAGGTCGCCAACCCCATCCAGACAGGGTTGACTAGCCACTACCGTAGCCTAAGAACCCAGCAACCATGCGGGTTGGCCTCTACGCCAGGGTCTCCACCGCCTCCGGTGAGCAGGAGGTGGCGCTGGAGCAGCAGCTGGATCGGCTGCGGGCGGCTGGCGCTGGCCACAAAACGGTGGAGTTCATCGACGTGGCCTCAGGCACACGGGATGACCGGCCCAAGCTCAAGGAACTGCTGCGCGCTTGCCGTGCCGGTCAGCTGGATCGGGTGATCTGCACGCGGCTGGATCGGCTCAGCCGCTCGATGGCCCACGGGGCAGAACTGCTGACCTATTTCAGCGCCGAAGACACGCCCAGCCTGCTGGCGCTGGATGACGCCCTGGATCTGGCGACCATTGGAGGGCGCCTGGTGGCGCGGATGCTGATCAACCTGGCCCAGGCCGAAAGCGAGCGCCTCAGCGAGCGTGTGATCCATGGGCGGGCCTATCAGCGCAAACACCTGATCCCCTTGGGGCCTGTGGCGCCCTATGGCTACCGCTTCAACGCCGAGCGCACCAACTACGAGCTGAACCCGGAAACGTGTGAGGCGGCGCGGGCGCTGGTGGAGGAGTTTTTGAAGGACGGTCAGTTGCGGCCGTTGCTAAGGCGAGCGCAACACCTACCGGGCCGGCCGTGGACAAGCGTGGCGGGGATGCGCGGTTGGTTGATGAATCCGACGCTGGCCGGTTTTCGCGTCTATGGCCATGACCAGCCCTACCGCGATGCCAATGGGTTGTTGAAAAAGCGTCGTCTCAAAAACGGCGAATACCGGGAGGTGGTTGCCGAGGCCCATGAGCCATTGATCACCCCACTGCAACACGCCAAGGTGCGTGCGCTGCTGCTGCAGCATGCCGACCGCAAACGCAGCGGCCTGTTGCCTGGCTACGTGCGGGAGCTAACCAAGCTGGTGCTCTGCAGCCACTGCGGGCGGCACATGGCGTATCAGCACCATGTGCGGCTGGGGCCGGTGTATTTGCGCTGCATGTATTTCCAATGCCCGGCGCCGCGCAGCAATCGGATCAAGGTGCAGACGGTGAAGACGGCGATTTGGGAGAAGATCAAAGGCCAGCGCGAGCAGCTGCTGGCCTATGCGATGGCCCACAACGGGGTCAAAAACGGGCAGCTTGATGAGGCGGTGGAATTGGAGGCGCAGATCCGAGAGCTGGAGTCCAGGCAGGATCCAGATCTGCAGGAGGCGATTCTGCGGAAACGGATGAAGCTGGAGAGCGTGCTGCAGATGCATGGGCACCGGCTGGACCTGGACACCAGCGTGGTGGAGATGCGGGAGCTGCTGGCCAAGGACGAGGGCTGGGGGCTGGTGGCGGCGGATCCGGTGGCGAGCCGAGCGTTGTTTGTGACCTTTGTGGAGAAGGTGCTGGTGCGGGATCGGGCGGTGGAGGCGGTGGTGCTGCAGCAGGATGCCTGCGGCGCCATGCGCTCATTAGGGTTAGGCTAGCCGCTAGCGAAGCCTCTCCCTTGGATCACGACCGCTACCAGCACCCGCCCCTGGCCGCCCGCCAGCGCTTTGGCCGCACCCTCACGGCGTGGTGCAACCGCAATGGTTGGATCCACAGCACCCTGCACGAATGGGGCGAGCAGGCCGGTTTTCCGGCGGTGCGCGATTCGAGCTTCAACAAGCTGCAGAACGCCAAGACCGAGCAGCCCCAGCCCTTGACCTTCATTCAATTAGCACTAGCCAATGCGCGGGTGGCAGCCGGCGACTACAGCGGCGTGATCGACCGGCGGCTCAAGGATCGCTTGGCTGACTCGCAGCCGATCTGCGATGAGAGCGGCAAGCCGTGGGGGGCCACCGAGTTCTTCTCTCACTTTGTAGGCGAGCGGGAGGCACCGGAGTGGCTGCAGCTGCCCAAGCAGCTCAGCGAGGAGGAAGCGCAGCGCCTGAGCCGCGAGCAGCAGCAACGCTTTGAGGGCATTGCCAAATCCAAGATGCAAAGCCCAGCGGTGGCGTGGAAGCAGCTGGAGCAGCACTGCCCCGGCTTGAGCGCCGGCCAGCGGGATCTGCTGCGCAACGTGCTGAGCGGCTGGCACCAGTGGACACCGGGCGAATGGGAGGCCCTCTGCCAGAACGGCATCGACCCGGTGGAGGAGGCGCTAGCGCGTTGGGAAAAATCGGTTGACCGCTAGCGGAGGCTAGCCTATGGTGCCGGCATGCCGCAGCAACGCGGCATCCGATACACCGCATCCATGACCGATTTCCCGCAGCTTGGTGGGGTCATCACGCCTGATGACATCTCCACCAAGGGCAGCGGCTCCTATGCCGCTGATTATGTGAACTGGGCCAAGATCGCCCACCTTCTTCACGTCCATGCCCCCGGCTGGCAATTCGCCTTGCGGCCGGCTCCCGATCAAGGCCACGTCTGGCGCGCCCCGGATGGCACCGGCTATGTCGTGGGCTACTTCGCCAATGGCGAGGCCACCACGCCTGACTTCCCGCAGGCTTGCATGGACAACCGCAACAACCCGATCCCGCAGGAGCGGATCACGGCGCGGACCTTAACCGACACGCACCGCCGCTGCCTGTGCACCGCTGCGGCCTTTGCCTTTGGCTTGGGCTATGAGCTGTGGGCACGGGTGGAGGTGGAGAACCCGATGCGCGAGGAGGACGCTGCGGCCTCAGCGGCTAGCCCTAACAAGGCACCTACAAAAACCGCCGTGGCCAAGCGCCCCAGCTCCCTCAACCCTGAGCGGCTCAGCCAGGACGAGATCAAGGAGCTGGTGGCAGCTGTCTGCCAAGTCAACGAGCAGCAGCGGCTGCAGATCGTGACCGCTTTTCAAGAGCGGTTCAGCCTGCCGCCAGACAAAAAGGCCGCTGACTACATCAAAACCGCCGCCCACCGGGACTTCTTGATGGCCCAGATCCATGCCGCAGCCAGCTGATGACCACATCCGAATTGCTCTCGGCCATGTATGCCGAGCCATCGAGAGCTATGAGAGCGCAGCATCAGACGCTTATGCGGAAGCTGCATACAACGCCCGGCTCATCAACTACGGCAACCACTGCGCCAAGCGCGTGCTGCTCCAGCGCATCAAGCACGACCTTGCGCTACTCAATCGATCCGTATCTGCACCGGGTCTATTGGGCGCTGACGAACAGTGAGGGCTTATACCTTGCTGCAATACGCGGCAACGTGCTCCACTGGGCCCAGTCGCCCAATGACATCGAGCCCGAGCTGCGCGGCATTTCACATGAAAATGCAATGACTCGGTGGATTGCCTTAAAAAATGTGCACGGCATAGCTACAGATGGCCTAGCGATCAGACCTGTTGATTTCTATGCCCACAAGTCCACGCCTCACCTCTGGTGCGCCTGCGATGACTAGCACTAGCAAGCGTCAAGCCGTCATCCCTCGGCGGCGCTACGCCCGCAGCACCAAGAGCGTTGCGGTTTGTGCGCACCTTTGGCCCGACGTGATGCAGCTGATTCGGCAGCACGCCGAGCAGCACCAGCTCACCCAAAGCGGCGCGGTCCATGACGCCCTGCGCCGTTATTTCAACCTTCCCATCATCGAGTGATTCATGCCTGACTTCGCACCCGACGCCTTCACCCTCTGGTTCACCTGCAACCAAGACCGCAACACACAAGGCGCTTATTGGGCTTCCTCGGAGGTGCCCGTTGAAGAGATCGAAAAGCTCTACAACTGGGCACTGCACCAAAACCCGGTGGCCAATGACAAAGGCCAACCCTGCGTGCAGCTGCGCGCCAACCTGCGGCCTCGCGTCAGCAAAAGCGGCAATGACTACCTGCTGCTGGCAGTGAGCGATCAAAAGCCCAAGGCCGACAGCCCCGCTCGGATGCCCTTCTGATGAACCCCGACTGCCACCCCATCGAGCAGCAGGCCCGGCAGGACCGCCTGGAGGCGGCCTACCTCGCCTCCGGCCGCGATCAGCTGCCTGACGGCCACCCCCATAAATCCACCTACACCGGCTTGCTGGCCGAATCCACCAATGACAGCCCCGACCAAGACGCTTGAGGATTTGCTTGCTGAGTGGTGGCGTGACAGCTACCCCCACGCCGCTCCGATCAACAACCAGACCGCTGCGCTGATGACGCAATTTGCGGCTTGGCTGTTGGCCTTCAAATCCAGGGAGATCGAGTCGTGATCAAAGCGGACCACTGGATTCGCGTGCGGGCTGAAGCCGGCATGATCCGCCCGTTTGAACCCACCTTGATTCGCCAGGTGGCGTCGCACAAGGTGCTCAGCTACGGCTGCAGCTCCTACGGCTACGACATCCGCCTGTCGCCAGCGGATTTCCGCGTGTTCCAGCATGTGCCGGGCACGATCATGGACCCCAAGGCGTTCAACCCCGACAACCTGCGCAACGTCGACCTGCAAGGCGACGAGAAGGGGCGCTTTTTTGTCCTGCCGGCCCACAGCTATGGGCTGGGCGTGGCGTTGGAGCACCTGAGCGTGCCCCCCAATGTCACGGTGATCTGCCTGGGCAAGTCCACCTATGCCCGGATGGGGGTGATTGCCAACATGACTCCAGCGGAAGCGGGTTGGCGCGGTCACCTCACCTTGGAGTTCAGCAACAGCTCCGGCGCTGACTGCCGGCTCTATGCCAACGAGGGCATCTGTCAGCTGCTGTTCTTTGAGGGCGACCCCTGCTCCACCAGCTACCAGGATCGAGCGGGCAAATACCAAGACCAAGAGCATGAGGTGACCTTGGCCACGGTCTAAACCCGAGCAGCGCTACCTCCACCACCTTTGCCTCCCTTGCTGTGCTGATTTCAAACACCGACACGGTGGACTGGCTGATTCAGGCATCGCATCGCTATCCGCTGCTGACCGCCAAAGAGGAGATCATCTTTGCCCGCCACGTCCAGGCCTGGCAGGAGATCAAAGACATCGAGCGGCCAACGCCCAAACAGAAAATGGTGATGCGGCGCGGCAAACGGGCCTACGACCGCTTTTTTCAATCGAACATCCGCCTGGCGGTCAATGTCGCCAAGAAATACGTGCGGGTCGGTGGCACCCAGTCCTTAGAGGATCTGATCCAAGAGGGGTTGCTCGGTCTGCAGAGCGGCATCCTGCGCTTTGATCCGACGCGGGGCTACAAGTTCTCCACCTACGCCTACTGGTGGATCAAGCAGGGCATCATCCGCAGCATTGAACGGCACGGCCGCACCATCCGCCTGCCCCATGGCGTCAATCAAACGATCAAGGCCGCGATGGATTTCATGCGGGAGCACCACCGCCAAACGGGGCGCCTGCCGGCGTTGTCCTTGGTGGCCGAGCACTGCAACGTCTCAGAGCTAAGCCTGCAGCATTACCTCAACCACAACGCCAGCATCTTGAGCTTGGATGAGACGGTCAAAGAGGGCTACGAGAGCAGCACCTATCTGGATTTGCTGGCTGATCTGTCAGAGGTGGAGGACAGCTACAACGAATGCGGGCTGATGAGCGAGCCGTTGCAGGACGCCGTGCAACACCTGAGCGATAAACAGCGGCATGTGATTCTCTCGCGCTACTTCCACACGTTGAAAAGCCCGCCGTCGTTTGAATCGATTGCTCAAGAAGTGGGCACCACCCGTCAGATGGTGCAGATTCACCACAAGAGTGCGTTGATCAGGCTTCAGCAGTATCTGCGGCCTTCTCCAAAGCCTGAAGGCACTCCAGCTCGGCAATCCGCCGCGTAGCACCGCGAATGATCAGGTCTTGATGCATTGAGAGCTGGCAGAGTTTGACCAGCATCTCCTTGGCTTGGGTCTCGGAATAATCAGCCACGGCCCTGCGTTGACGCTCCAAGGTCAACCAATGCTCAGGGCCTGGTTGAGGCACCATCCACTCGCCCCAGGCCATGGCGGCAACCTAAGAGGTCAAGCTAAAGCTGCCCGATGGTTGTACCAACGGTGGAGTTGGTGCACACATCAGACGGTCCGCGTTGGCGTGTGTGCGGATTGGGCTACTGCACCGAGCATGCGCAGCGTTGGCAGGCTGAGGTGCTCTACCAATGCCTGCTGGTCGCCAAGGGGCTGCCAGGCGACGAGGGCAAACGCTAGGCAAGTTCAAGCGAATGGTTCGATGAGCCCCCTGCTTTGGGGGCTTTTTTATGCCGCATCCAGCGGTTCTGGATCATCCAGCTCACGGCTCAACCACAACCGAGCTTTCTCCTCGCTGTAGCTCAGGTAGGTGATGCCATGGGCGGTGGCCATCCACACCACCTGCTCCGGGTTGCGGCGATGCACCTTCCACAGGCCAGGCTGAATGCGCTGGCTGATGCTTGGCTCCTTCATGGTTGAGCCAGGATCGCCCAGCCAGAGCGCGGCCCTTCCACAAGCCAACGCGGGCCCCAGTTCTTGCGGCTGTAGGCCAGCCCAGCCCCTTTGCTGTTGAGGTAGGTGCCATTGACGACATCCAGCTCGCCATAGGGGTCATTGACCAGCACGTGACCAGCGGTCAAGCCGATGACGATCAGCCAATGGCCACCACCGACAGGGTGGCTGCTGCTGCCGTGGTGCAGAAAGCCACAGGGCACCGGCACCCCTTTGGCCAGCTGCTGCTCCAAGTCTGACCAGCTGGCGTTTTGCACAAAGCGGGCGCTGATGCCGTAGCTGGCGAGCGCCTTGAGTTGCGCTTGCGCGTCGGTGCTGTCGCCGTATTGGCGCACCCGCTGCAGGTATTGATCATCGGCATTGGCGCCGCTGATGCTGCCGGGCTTGAGGAAGGCGGTGAGCATGGCGCAGCTGCTGCTAAAGCACATGCGATGCGCTTGACCGGCCACTTGGCTGTCGCGCTGGCTGTAGTAGGGCACCTTGAGCGGGTTGGCTGGACCGCTCTGTTGCGGTGGTGTCGCCAGCCTTGGCGTGGCACAAAACAACGCCACCTCAGCGGCCCGGCGCCGCTCCAAGCCAGGCAGCACGGCCTCGCCGGCATGCACCCATTTGGGCAGCTCCTCGCGCACCACCTGGCAGGGCTCCTCACCAGCCAGCAGCCGCTTGCGCAGCGTGCTCTCCTCCAAGGCGCCAAGGCCGAGATTGTAGGCAAAGCTCACCAGCGCCGCGATCTGCTCAGGCCGCCAGGTTTTGGAGAGCGGCAGCAGCTGCTGCACACCAGGGCCAAACAGGTGCAGCACTTCATCGCTGAGCAGCTGATCGGCTTGCTGCTGGGTGATCGTGTCGCCCATGCGCACTGGTGCCTTGGCAAGGCGCGTGCTGCCCCAGCCGATGGTGGGAATGCCGGTGGCGTCTTTGTAGGCCTGCAGGCGGCAGCCTTCAAATTCGCGAATGATCTTTAAGGCCGGCGCCAGCCACGTGGGAGGCGGTGTGGATTTCGGCAGCGGATCAGCGCGGTACAGCTCCGCAAACTCCTCCAACGCCTGCTTGTCGATGCGCTCTTGCAGCCAATCCCAAGCGGCCAGCTGATGCGGCAGCTCTTTGAAATGCTTGGCGGCCTGACGCAGCTGAATGCCGCTCATACCTTCACTTCCAATTTGGCCAGGCGTTGCTCAATCGCATTGAGCCGGGGGTACAGCTCTTGGCGGTCCTCTTTGATTTCCGTGCGCAGCAAGCTCACCTCCCCGGCAATGTGCTCCACTGCAGCGGTGAGGCGGATCACGGCCTTGGAGGCCTCCTCGTCTTTCTTGATGATTGAGCCGATGCCGCCAGCGCCAATGGCGAGCACAGCCCCAGCCAAGGCGGCAACCACTTCAACCATGGTTCAGCGGTGCTTGCGCTTGCGGTCCTCTTGCGCCGCCATCGCAATGCCGCGCAACGCAGAGAGGATCAGCTGCACCCAACCGTTGGCTTTGACGCCAGGGATGTAGCTGAGCAGTTCAGAGCCGGCCAGCAGTGCAATGGCCAGTCCTGCTAGTTCCTCTGGGGTCATCAGAGCCGAGCTGTTGGCCTAACTTGCCCCGCTCAAAAAAAAGCCCCCGCACAAGGCGAGGGCCCCCCAGTCCTCCGAGCAGCTCAGCTCTCACTGGATGCTGCTTGCTGGGAACTTGTCTTTTTGCGGCCGCTGGTTTTAGCGACGGCCGCTTGGCGTTCTTCTGCGCTCAAGGTCCAACCATTGCGCAGCGCATCCAGCATCTCCAGCCGGGTGGAGGCCACATAGGTGGCCCCCGTCTCCGGGTGGGTGAGGGTCAGCGGATAGGCCGACATCACTCAGCCAGATACACCACCGCCGTAGCGGTGCCGGGGCTGCCGGTCTTGGTCAGCACACCCTTGACCACGGCGGCACGACCGCCAAGGCGCTGGGTGACTTCCGGGCCGCTGAACGGCACTTCCACGGTTTTGGCCGTGGCAGGCAGCACGATGGATTCAACGGTGACAAAGGTGCCACCAGCAGCGGTTGCTGCTTTGAACTCCACGGTCCACTCAGCGGTGCCGGCGGTGTAGGAGCTGTAACCGCCAGAAGCGATCACAACCTTGCCGACGTTGAGGGAGGAAGCGTCAAAAGTCACTTCCGAACCGGTTTGGGTGGAGCTGACGGCGCTAACGCTCAGCAGCTCCAGGGCGGAATCGCGCAGGTAAGCCCGGCGATCATTCATTCCAGTGGCGACAGGCATGGGTCAATCCTCAGTGTGAGTAGGGGTAGGAATCAGGCGGCCACAGCGGCATTGGTGATGCCAGCCAGGCGAGCGATGGCCCGAGGATGGAACACAGCCATGCCGAGGTAGGCCTCAACACGAATGCGACGCACCGGCTTGGTGGGGATTTCGCCCAGATCGCGCACACCGATGCCACCGTTGGTGATCAGGGTTGCGCCATTGACACCAGCGGCCACGCAATAGACGGAGCTGCAGGCGCTGCTGGAACCCTGGGTCTCGTTAAAGGCCAGGATTTCAGTGCCGGCTTCGTCGTGGTCGATGTCGATGATCGGGATGCCGTTGTAGGACATCTGCTGACGGCCCAGGGCGTCCTGGCTGTAGGAGAGGTTGCCCACAGCGGCAGCCACGCGAGCGGCAGCCGACAGGCGGCGACGCAGGGCGCGGTTCATGATCAGCACCGGGCTGCCCACGGTTTCGTCCACCGCATCGATCAGCTCATCGAGAGCAGCAAGGCTCAGGCCACCGCCGTTGGCGGCATTGGTGATGAGCTGCGAGGATCCGGAGGGGATGCGAGCCTGCAGGCCGTCAAACTCGTTGACGTTGCTGGTGGAATCGCCCTTGATCAGGGTCTTCTCCAGCTTGAGGCGAGCGGCCTTGACCTTCATCGCCACTTGGGCGGTGCGGATCTCGGGGCCCTGCATGGCCTCCAGGGCCAGGTCAATGTCCACATCACCACCAAAGATCTTGAGGGCTTCGGATTGGGGGTTGATGATGCCGGTGGACTCGGAGTAGGCCTCGTTCACACCACGGAAGCCGATCCCAGGCAGGGTCTGCTCTTGGTTGTAGTGAATGCCGGTGCCAGAAACCGACAGTTGAGGCATGGCCGCGTAGAGCTTGCCCTCGCGGAAGATTTCAACGATCCCTTGCTTAAGGGAATCCTGCCGGCCCAGTTTGCCGGCCTCAATGGTGGTAAGTGCCACGGTTCAAGGTGGGTGGGTGTGGTTGGTGTCCTGATGGCATCGCACCCCAAGACAGGCCGCACATCGCGTGAGAGCCGTGATTTGAGTTGCCAGATTTAACGGCCTTGGCCGCGCAGCTTTTTGCGGCCGCGTCGCTGTGGGCGTGACTGTTGCCCTAGGCCGATGCTGGTGGTTTTCGGCTTGGGCTCTTTGCGCAGGGTGCCGCTAGCGCCGCTCTTGGCTTTGGCCATGCTGTTTGGCCATAAGCTGCCGGCCCTGTTGGCGGCTGTTAGTGATCAGCTTTGCGGCTGAGGCTGATCAAGGTCGTCAACACGCCCATCATCACGGTGATGGTGCGGGCGTCGGTGTCGCTGCAGCCCATCGGGGCCGGGTCAATCGCTTTGCCCTGGGGTGTGCCCACCCATTTGGCGTACCACGGCCACACTTTAGGGAGGACATAAAAGCGGCAGGAGCCCCATTGCAGGATCGACAGCAGCACAATCGCCGCTGAGGTTCCGACAACAGAGCGCCAGAGCCAAACGGGCATCAGTTTTTATTCCTACTACAGCGATGACAACGGAGGCATGTTAACCAAAACCCAACTATGCGTCTTTTCATCCCAGCAATAAAACTGGCCGTCATTCGGATAGGGAATTGGGGCTTCCCATTGACAAGTGGATTCATTTAAGACCCAGCTAGCAAATGGCTTGGGTTGGATAAATGCGTCTCGAGTTGCGTCAAACGTGTAGCCGACACCTGCGTAATTTTTTCTAAAACGTGCGTTGTAACTTGTCTGTGCCCATAGAGTGTCAGCACCAAACAAGTCCTTGCAGAAAGCGATGCCAAGCGCCTCGGATTCAGTGCCGTCAGGGTTTGTAATGACAGCGTTGTTGACAACAATGACTTGCAGAACAAGCCCTTGGGAATCAAGCTGAGCGAAGTGTGCCATCAGGGTAGGGTGATGCTGCCGGAACCAGTAAAGGTATAAATCCGGTAACCGCCACTTGTTGTATAGGTGGGGCTCCCGGTGGTTGTAGCCGTGCCAAACGTATCGGCATAGCGAACCACAACCACGCCAGACGCCCCAGCACTTCTTGAGCCGCCATCGCCAGTATTCGCGCCGCCTGTGTTTTGTGTTCCCCTACCGCAGTTTCCTCCTTCTGCATAGGTCACTGCAGAGCCTGTGATGCTGCTACTTAAACCAGCGCCGCCGTTGTTGACGACATTGTTGACACCAGCACCGCCAGCACCGCCGCCACCGCCACCCTGTTGAGCCGTACAGGGCCCTGCGTTTACGTTGATCGGATTGCTGCAGGCATAAAGAATCGTTCCGCTGCTACCGGCACCGGCATTGCCCTGGCCAGAAGTTCCCGTGCCACCAGTAGTTGATGTGTCAAGCACAGCACCACCACCACCGGAGCCACCATTGGCACCATTTTCCGGGATATATGTACCGCTGCCGTTGTCTACAACATCCCCGCCTTTTCCGCCCCCGGTTGCCGTAACCGTAAAAGCAGCGGAGTCCGTAATAACACTGTTGCCACCGTTTGTTTTAGATGTGCCTCCGGTTCCGCCGCCACCAACAGTGATCGTATACGTTGTGCCCGAAGTAAGTTCTACGGGACTGCCGCTGGTATCCAGCATGCCGCCAGCACCACCGCCGCCGGAGTAAAGGCCAAAAGTGGTATCGGTAGTTAGTCCTGTTCCACCACCCCCAGCAACGACTAAGTAGCCGACATTGATTTTTGCCGCTGCTCCGTAAGACAGCAAAAGTGCTTGGGCGCAGGTAGCCATTAGGTGAGCCCCGAACCAGAAATAACGAACGTATTGCTTGCCACGCAAAGTACCGTGGCGACTCCGTATTGAGCAAGTGTTCGATTGCCAGTGTTGGCTGTACCAGCCTGGCGAAGAGTGACGGATGCGCCTTGAGTGATTGTCTGATTGCTGGTGCTGTTATTGTAAATAGTTACAACATCGCCAGCGCTGAACACAGATGCAGGCACAGTTACACCACCAGTTGTAATACTTATATGTTTACTGCTATCACTTAGAACTAGAGTATAGGCAGATGTTTGGCTATTTTGAGGTAATTTAGTTAAATTATCGACAGTTATTGTTTGGGTGCTGGTGACAATCGAATCAACTTTGACGGATCCGTAAGGCATGACTATTTAGGCGAGGATGGTCCAAGTGGCGCCGCTCGGCACCTCAACCGCGTAGCCGCTGCTCACTTCAACGCTGGTGAGCGACAGGCCGTTGTAGTTCGTGGCCAACGTCACGTTTTCGCTGATCACATACGCGGCCTGCAGGATGGGGCCGCTAGCACCACCACCACCACCGCCAGCGCCGATTTCCACAATCGATGCGGTGCCGTTGTCCTTCTTGGTGTAGAGCTTGCCGTCGTAGGTGTTGAGCGCCAGTTCGCCCAACTGAAGGTCACCCACAGCTGGGGCCTTACCCGACACCGCTGAGCGTTTGAGCTTGATTGTGTTGGCCATGTGGCTGTCCTTGCGTGCCTATGTAGGCTGACTGTTTAGGTTGCCGAGTTAGAACGTGCCCCCGTCAATGGTGGTGCTGGGGCTCAGGTAATCGGTTCCGTCCACTGCGGCGCTGAAAGCGCTGGTGCCGTTGCCTTTCACCAGGCCGGTGATCGTGGTGGCGCCGGTGCCGCCCTGGGCCACCGCCACGGTGGTGAAGCCAGTGCCCAGCTCGCCGCTGGTCAAGGTGCCGACGCTGGTGAGCGAGCTGGCCGTCACGCCGCTGCCCAGCGTGCTGCCGCTGAGCACCGAGCTGCCGTTGATGTAGTAGGCCTTGCCGCTGGCGAGGTTGATGTGCTCGCTGGAGGTCCACGCATCGGTGGCATCCACCCACAGCCAGGTCTTATCGGTCGCCCCTTTGAGCACCAAGCCGCCGCCATCGGCGGTGGAATCATCCGGGCTGCTGACCGCCCCCAGCTCAAAGGTCTTGTCGTCCACCGACACCACGGTGGAGTTGATCGTGGTGGTGGTGCCGTTGACCGTCAGGTTGCCTGAAACCGTCAAGTTCCCTGACACCGTGCCGCCGGCCAGCGCTAGATAGACGCTGCTCAGATCCGGGATGTCATTGGCAACCAGGCTGCGGAAAGTCGGTGCTGCCGCTGAACCGCTGGCCGGACCCGCCAGCACCAAGTTGGCATTGCGGGTGGTGGCTGAGCTGATGTAGGCACCGGGGCCCCCAATCGCCAACGCGCTGGTTGCCGTACCGCCAGCACCGCCGGTGCCGAGGCCGTAATAGAGAACTTGGCTGTCTTCGTTGAAGGCCAGCTCGGCATTGGCCAGGCTGCTGGGGGCGCCAGCACCGCCGCCAATGGCGCGCCGCTTGATTCGGATCGTGTTGGCCACGGGTTAGCTGCTAGGGCTTTGCGCTGAAGTTGCCCCTACCAATGGCCGCCATCGGTCAACGTGAGCGTGGTGTGGAGGTTGGTCTTCCAGCTGTTGCTGGTGGCATCCCACACCAACACGGCATCGTCAACCAGGCCCGTGTCATCGACATCCGCCAGATCAGCCAAGTCCAAGCTGACGTGCCCGGTCTGGCCGTTGACGCTCTGCACCTGCAGCGTCGGCGGCACCTGAAAGGCATAGCTGCCGCCCTCACGGCTGAGCGGAATGCGCAGTTGCGTCTGCCGCTTGGGGCCCACATCCTCAATGACCGCCAGGATCTGAGCCGTGGTGCCCGGAAAGCCCGCCTGCACCAGCGCCGCAGCGCCTTCTAAATCCGCGCCGCCCCAATCGAGCAGAAACACGTTCCAGGTTTGGATGAACGGGCTGCCGGTGTATTGGGCCTGCTGCTCCAGCTCCGGCACGCTGCTGATCACCACCTCCAAACCGCTCACGGTTGTGCTGGCCCCCATGCCTTCACCGGGATCGCGCACCACCATTGCCGGAGTGGTGCTGCCATTGGCGAGCGTGTAGGTGCCGAGGTGATCAACGAGAGCCGTGGCTAGGGCTCCCCGTAGCGCAAGGATGTCCACGCCTGAGCTTTACGGTGAAGTTGCCCCTAACAGGCTGCCGGCAGGGCTTTGTTCATTGAGCAGCAGCACACCGGCTTCGTAGTGAATGGGCTGCAGGTGATTCGGCAGCTTGAGCTGATAGCGCAGCAGCGGGCGATCAATGTCGCTTAGCTCCACCGTGCTGCCGGGTGTTTGGCCCTTGGCCGCCATAAAGCCACGGATGTGCTGGCCCTCCCAACTGGGGGCCACGATCACCAGGTTGCGGTCGCTGCTGACCAAGGCCCGGATCTCTGGCTGCTCCGCAGGTACGGCGGCTCGCTTCAGCACATCACGCCAAATGCCGATCAACAGCGGCGGCAGCTGCTGCTCATGGCGCAGCGCCACACAGATGTGCGCGACCGCAGCGGGCAGCTGGTCTTCTTCTTGCCGCTGCTCTTGGCGGAAGAACAGCCAGTCTTGATGCGTGGTCGCCTTGCCCTTCTTGGCGTCGCGGTTGATGTTGTAAAGGAGACTGCAGAGCTGCGCGCCTTGGAGTTCCTGCAACTGCAGCTCTTGGCGCTGCAACTCCTGCAGCTGCCGGTGCGCCGCCAGCACCACCGTCACCTTTTCACAGGCAAACGTGGTGCGGTTGAACTGGCCGGGGAAGGCCTTGACCAGCGCCCAGAACAGGGCCGTCCAATCTATGCGGCTTGGTTTCCAGTCCCCGGCGGCTGCTTTTTTATCTCCTGCTCAGACGGTGGTGCAGCGGTGTCCTCTTGGCCGGCCTGACGCTCCTCTTCAAAGAAGGCGAACAGGGCATCCATCAACGGCTGATCCAAGCGGCTGGTGTCCGCCATGCTCCACTCGGGCCGCTCCAAGCGGTGACGGATCAAGGCGGTGACGCTGGCCAGCATGCGCTCGCGGCCGCGCTGCACATAGATGCGGGTCAACTCCGCAATCTCCGGCAGGTATTGCAGACGGATGGCCTCTTGCTCAGCCGAGAGGCTGCTGCCCACCGCCGAGGCCTCCACCAGCGCAAACGCCTCCAGGATCGTGATCTCCTGCTCGGCGCTGATCCTCTGCGCCAATTTGGCCGCCACCACCACAGCCGAATCGTTTTCAGCGGTCAGGTCGCTGATCGCGATCACCTCGCCCACCTGCAGGGAGCCATGCACGGGCAGCTCCAGGATGCCGGTGGCTTTGGTGCCGATGCGCCGCTTGCTGCGTTTGGCCGGCGCCACCACAAAGGGCAAATCAACGCTCATCAGCCCAACCCGTAGCCGATTTTCTCCAGGGCGCTCATGCCCTGCAGGCTGCCTGCGATCAGGTTGCCGCTGCCGCGCATGCCACCGCCATGGCCGTTGCTGCTGGGGGTAAAGAAGTGGCCGTAGACCGGGTGGGTCTTGAGCTGCTCCAGGTAAGCCGCCGGGCTAACCGGATCGCCGTTGTCGCTCAGCATCGGCTCACCGTTGGCGTTGATCACCATCACATCGCCGGCTTCATTGACCTTGAAGCGGCTGCCCACGGCTCCCATCAAGGCATCGAAGTAGGTGGTGCCATCGTCGGCGCCACCGCTGCGGCCGCCAGCGACCTGGAAGGCATTGGCGAGGGCCTGTTGGCGGTACAGCTCTGATTTTTCTGCCAGCGCCTCTGCCAGCTTTTGATCCTTGACCTTGACCTGCTGCAGCGCCTCGGCCTTGGCTGCTTCTGCAGCCTGTTTGATGCGATCTTCCATCTCCGAGCGCAGCCGCTCTTCGCGCTCTTGCGCCTCCTTAATGCTGCGCAGTTGATCAGGATCCAAGCCTTGCAGTTGCTGTTCAATCAACTTGAGGCGACGCTCAGCGGCTTTGCGTGCCTCGCGCTCTTCTTGCAACGCAGCCAAACCGGCTTCACCCAAGGGTTCGGGTGCAACAGCTACAGGCAAGGGAGGCTCTGGAGTGACCGGTTGCTGAATCTCTTCGGCCATAAAGATGACACTACCGCCAAGGCTAGCAACAGTTAGTCAGGAATCTGGTAATAGAGATAACGCGGGAAGCCCGCATCAAATTCAAAACTTCCCACCGCAGCAAGCATCACATCGGCCTCCATGAAATAGGTCGGATCTGTCGTGGTGGCCAATGTGCTGCTGCCGGCCGTCAATGTCGCCGGGGGATCCAATTCGGAGGTCAAAAACAGCTCGCGATCCTCTGTGGTCATGGCATCCAGGTCCAGAAAAACCTGATCACGCTCTGTGATGCTGGCCGCGCTGTAATCATTGAAGCTGTCCAGCCAGGCCGCATTGATCACGCGGTAGAGGCTGCAGTCTGCGGTGTCTTCAGCCGGCTGGTAGCCCGACAGTTGCAGCACATCCGAACCGGCCTCAATCACCCGCAACGCGGAGTTGGTGTTCAGCCCCAAGATCCAGCTCGACCGCATCCCAGGAATCACATCCAAGTCGTTAAAGAACTTGAAAGCGGCGTAGGGCGTATCGGTTGCGGTGCTGGCATAGTTTTGAGTTTGCTGGGTAAAGCTCACATCCGACCAAATGGCCTGCCCGCAATCCTTGAACGGATGCGTGCTGGGCAGCGATTCAACCAGTGCCAGCGGCAACGGCGCCAAGGTTTCGGTGGCGGTCCAATCCCAACGTTTACCGAATGGGTAGTAGCGCGTGGCCGCAGCTGAAAAGGCGTAATGCGTTCCGGTGCTGGCGCTCACCTCTCCCGAGTCCAGCGCAATGGCAAACGTAACCACGTCATAGGCCGCTGAGACAGGAATGTTGGTTGTTTCAGTAGATGTTGAACCTATGGGAACGCCATTAAATGTCGCTCGCCAACGCACTTGCATGGAGTGGATCACCCACTTGGCGCGTTGAAACACCAAATACAGCACCCCGTCCACCAGCTGGCTGGTCACAAGCAGCAGATTGCTGGATTGCTGCGGGGTTTCCGATTGGCTGACCACCGCAATACTGGAGCCTCCAAGGCCGCTCACCATCAAGCCATCCAGGCCAATGGGGCTGCTGGAGACCGAGGGCGGCGCCACGTCTTCCCACGGCCGCACCGACGCCAGCAAGCCCGTCGCGGCTGACCAGATCTCATACAGCTCCCCACCGTTCTTGCGCACCGCAAAGATGGGCGTCAACTGAGCCCCAAACCGGCGGGCACCAGGGCGATACCGCGCAGCAGGCCTAACCACGCTTGGCCTTGATCTCCGTGATCTTGGCTTGCATGCGCAGGTTCATGGCGATGCGGTTGGCATCCACCACCTCCTGCAGGCTTTGACGCAGCGCATTGCTATCGCTGCTGCCGGAAACCTGCACGTTGACCTGCGGCTCAGCCATTAGTCGTTGACCGCCACCTTGACGCTGTAGCCCACGGTCTGGCCGTTGCTGATCGTCACCGCGCTGGATTCAGTGAGCAGGCCGTAGACGCTGCCAGCGCACTTGCGAATGCGCAGCGTGCCACTGCCGGTGGAGGTGATGTTGACGCGATTGCCAGCCGCCACCGCTGCGCTGGTGTGCAGGGTGATCGTCGAGCTGGTGACGCTATCGACGTAGTAGAGGGTGCCGGCGCTCAAGCCGCCAGGCAGGGTGCCGCCGCTGTCCACGGTGACGGTGACCGGATTGCCATCGCTGAGGCCATGGCTGGCCACCGTGATCACATCAGTGGCTGGATCCACGGCCGTTGAGGCTGTTAGCCCCGCTCCGGCTTGGCCATCAGCCGCTGCAGCAATCAGCAGCAACACATGCGTGTAGGTCAGGCTGCCGCCGGTGGCGCTGAACTCCACACTGACCGCTTCTTGCTCATAGCGGGTGTTGGGGGCGCTGTAGCTGCCGCCGGTCAGGGCAGCGCTTTGAAAGCGGGCGTAGCCGTTGACGCCTTCAGTTAGCTCGTACTGCAACCAGCTGGCGATGCCGGCATCCAGGGCCGGAGCGCTGGCGGCATTGATCAAGGCAGCGGTCAGCACTTGGCCGCTGTAGGCCTCAGACATCACGCGGGCTAGCTCAGCCTGCGTCAGTGCGGTGGTAACTGCCATGGATCTGCGGTGCTAGTTGAACTTGCCCCTTACAGCCACTCGCTAAACAAATCAACGCGGTAGGTTTTGGTTTCATTGGCTCCCACCGTGACGGCCGATGATTCGTGAATCACACCAACAAAAGGAATGGCGGCATAAATTGGTGCACTGGGGCCTGGGTCAATGGCTGTTAAGGCAAGTAGAAGAATGTCTGTGTAAGTGATGCTGCTTGCAAAATCAACGACAATTTCAAGCTGCGGCAACTCAGCGCGATCAGTATCAACAGCGTCAAAATTAACCGTCCCACCAGTCAGATAAATGTCATAACTGCTGCTTAAAGAGTAGTCATTCCATGCCTCAACAGGGCCATTTAGAGATGGCGGCGAAGCGGCACCCGTTGTATTGGCAAAGATGCAAATAATTGTGGCTCCTTCAAACAACCACCACAGCGCCGCCTTGGCCGTGTCACGATTTGGCGTCAAACTGGCGGTCATGGCGGCCCGATTCCTTAGCTAAGGTTGCCGCCCAGACCCAGCCCAGCTGTCAGTGGAGGGTCCAACACCACGCGTTCAGCACTTTCCAGCTGTAGCACCACATGCTCGGCAAACAAATGCTGCGCATTCACTTGCAGTGTGGTTTGCAGCGTCGCATCACCCATGCTGCGGTTGATCCCTAGCGGCACCAACAGCGTCTCAGCCTGCAGCCGCAGTTCAAACACCGCCGGGCTGATGCTCTTGTATGGCAGCGCCAGCGCCAACGGCACCAGCTCTGTCTCAAACACCTCCGCTTCGTCATCGGGCAGCGAATCAATCAACTGGCTGACCGCCGCGATGTCACTGACATCCAGCGGCTCCTCCAACGGCAAGCTGTTGGCCGGGCTTTGCGGCCCATGGTTCACATCCGCCGGTGGGGTGGGCAGGGCCGTGGTGCCAGGGGCCACAGGCGTCCAACGCGGGCCATTGATGTCGCCACCGGCCATGCCCCAATACAGCGCATCGGTGGAGACCAAGCAGCTGTTGGCATCAAAGCTCCAGGCGGTGCCGTTGGTGCGGTAGGTGGCGGTGATGCCGTCGTTGCGCAGGTGAAAGGCTCCCAGCGGCTGTGAGGGCAGCACCCCCAAAGCGGTCGTGACCTGCAGGCCTAGGCGATGGCCCAGCAGCAGGCGGTTCTGCTCCTCGGCGTAGGAGGCAGCCGATGCCTCGGCATTGCCCTTGCTGACGCTGCCGTCGTCGTTGACCACATCGTCGGGCAGGTAAGGCACGGCAAAGGAAATCGCTTTGTTGGCGCGCTGCTCCGGCTGGGCCCCCACCTGAATGCGGCTGCTGCCTTGAATCACCGCGTTGGCGGTTTTGTAGGGCGCCAAATAATCCGGCACCGGCTTGTCCTCCTCGCTCAGATTCAGGTCGGAGGTGACCACCTTCACATCCTCCAGCACCAAACTGAAGAACTGGTCGATGTAGGGCGCCAGGCTGGAGTTGGCCGGGGCTCGCAGCGCAGCGGCGCTGATCGCTTGCTGACCCATTTGCGTCAGGCCATAGGCCACATAGGTGCGCTCTATGCGCTTTTGCTTGGTTTCGCTGTAGAGAATCTCGGTGATAATGCTCTCTTTGATGCCCTCACCACTCGGGATTGATTCCATCTTGGAGTAGTCCTTGACGCCAATCCGCCCCAACGCCTCCACGTAGGACATCGTTTCGCTGGTCTCCTCCAGCACCACCCGGTAGGTGGGCAGTTTGGGCAGCAACACGATGCTGCCTGAGGGACTCAGCACCGAATGGCTTGATCCTGGATTGTTCTGGGCAATCGCTTGCTGCGCCGCTGTGATCTCCTGCTGCACCTGCTCTTGCTCTTGCTCTGTCAACGGCTCCGGTTGAATTTCCTCGTAGGTGTAGCGGTCGCTCTTGCGGCTGGTGATCGGTGTGGCCGGACTGGGGCCGCCGCCACCGGCGTTGAGGAAATCTTGGATGACTTGGCTGTTGACCTTGACCAATGCGGTGCTGGTCACCGAGGTGCGCTCCACCGTGCGGTTGTCCGGCTCGGCCTTTAACTCCGCTGTTTCAACGCTTTCTGTGATCGCATAGCTACGGGTGCTGCCATTGCGCAGGGTGACCTTGATGTCGGTCTGGGTGCTGGTGGCCGATTGATCCCAGCTGCCTTCAAACTCGCCGTAGCTGGCCTCTTGCACCAAACCACCGGCCAACCAAATCGTCGATGGCTGATCGTCCACCTCGTCATCCACCGTTTGGGCAGTGCCGCTGCCCGCTGGGTTTTCGGTGAAGTCCAGCCCGCCTTGGTTGCCCGCGACATCAACGACGCGATCAAAGCCAAACACCGGCCCGGCCGTGGGCAGATCGGCATAGGACTGAGCCACCAGCTTGCCCTGGGCATTGAGATAGCCAAAGTGCGTGGCGCTGGCCAGCATGTCCGAAAGCGTCTCCACGTAATCCGCACTGTTGAGTGCCGCCAGCTGCTTGTTGATGCTCCAGCTGCCCCCCTGCTCAATCTCCACACCCAGCCGGCTGGCAATCACCTCAAAGGATTCGCGCAGATCCATGGCCTTGGCCGTTTTGGGAATGCGGCCATTGAGCCCATCGACCAGGGCGCTGCTGACCACACCGCCGCCTTTGTTTTTCTGAAACGCCAGCTTGTTGGCGATGCTGATCTGCGTTTGGTTGCGCAGCGGATCGGCAAACGCCTTGGTCACATAGAAAGGACCACGCGGAAACAGCGCCACCGTGCTGTCATCCGGGGTGATGTAGGCCAGCTTCACTTCATCGCCATGCGCCGGCGTGATCAGCCCGGCCAGCACCAAATCGCCCGTGGTCAACACCAGACCTTGGCCTTGTACATGGTCATCTTTGACGCTGCCGGAGATGACGGGGCCCAGATTGCAGAGGATCTTGGCGCGAACGTCCAGCACCATCAGACTTCCTCCACCGTCAGGCTCACTGTCCAGACGTTGGTTTTGAGCCCGTTGATGATCTTGGCTTCGACGTTGGCGGTCGGTGCACTGGTGGGCCACCAGTCACCGGTGGTGGGTGTGCTTTGCACGGTGGTCGCCACCCAGTTGCGCAGGCTCACGTAGGCCGCCTCATTGGCCACGGTGCCGGTGATCTGCCGCACGGCCGAGGCCCGCAACGGTCCTTGGATGTACGCGAAGCCGCCGGCGGTGCGCTCCAGCGTGGGCAGGTCATCGAGCGTTTCCATCGGCTCGGTCAGGGTGATCGTCACCCCGCCCAAGGTCACCGTGCCGAGGCTGGGCAGCAGCGCATCATTGGAGGCGGCGCTTTTCTCCAGCGACTTCTTGGCGACCGTCAGCGCTTGGTTGGCATCCACCAACGTGGCGCTCAGCTGCACATAGGCACCCACCTGCTCAATGGCGGGGGCATCGGTGAACCAACAGGCGACACCGCTAGCGCTGAGGCCATTGGCGGCATAACTGAGGGCAACGGTGCTGCCGACGCTGTTGGTGGCAATGGAGTCGGCATCGGCGCGACGTGCCGCCAGCCAGGTCTCAAAAATGCTGATGAACTGCCCCAGCTCGTTGCTGTTCAGCAGGCCGCTGACGGTCCAGCTGCGAGCCGCCAACCCCAGGCTCACGTCCTCACTGGTGTAGCCGAACGGTTGAGCGGTCAGCTTGCTGATGGTCAGGCCGTTGATGGTGACGCTCATCAGCCGCTTGACCCACGTAGTGCTGCCCCGCTTGAGTTGCCGCTACCGCTGCCGCTGTTGTTGACGGTGACGTTGACCACCGGTTGCTTGCTGGTGTTGGTGGCAATCGTGGAGAGGTAGCTGTTCATCTGCGAGAACTGCTGGCTGCCATCAATCACCGTGTTGACTTGGGCTTGGAAGGCACTGGACAGCTCGCCACGGGCATCAGAGGCCCCCTGCAGCTGGTTCTTGAAGTTCTGGGCCGAGACCGCAGCGGCGCTGGCGTAGCCCGCCTGACGGCTCAGCTCGGCGTTGACATCGGCCTGCAGCTGCGCCTGCTGATCCAGGCTGGCGTATTGCGCTTGGCCGTTGAGGGCAAGCAAGCGCTCTTGCGATAAGCGCTCACGCGCTGCTGCTTGTTGATCGCGCAGCAGCTGCGTTCGCAGGCTGCCCAGCGCTTGCTCCTCGCTGTTGGATTGGCGGATCAAATCGAGGTTTTGCTGCGCCAGCGTCACCTGGCGTTGCGTCTCTGCTGAACCCTTCTCGGCATTGGCGGCCTGGGCTTGGATCAAGGCGATTTCTGCTTCAATCTCAGCGCGCTTGGCAGCGGCGGCGGCCTTCTGCTGCTCAAACGCCAAGCTGGCCTGCTGCCCCTGCTGCTCGGCCACCAAGGCACGGGCCTTGAGGTCAAACTCAGCCACGGTCTGGTTGAACTTGGCTTGGCCAAACTGAAGCTCTAAGGCCCGCCGCTGGGCATCGCTGCTGGCCAAGGCCTGCGCCTGCGACAGCTCTTGATCCAACAGGCTCTTGATCGTGTCAGAGCGTCCAATGGCCGCATCGCTGCGCACCTTATTGATCTGACCGATCAGTTGAACTTCTTGGCTGTAGAAGCCCAGACGCGCCTCTTGGGCCTTGAGATTGCTTTGCTCAGCGCTCAGGCTGGCCAGCTTGGCGGTACGGAGCTTGGCCTCACTCTGCAGCTGCGCCGCTAAGCCCTGTGCGGCAGCGGCATTGGCAGCCTGCAGCTCGCTGGTGACATCGCGGTAACGGGCGCGAAACTTTTCTGCCAATCCAGGCAGGCGCGCCAAGACCTTTTCAAACTCAGCTGGCTTGGCAAAGGCAATGTTGTTGATGCCCTGCAGTTTGACCGCATCGGTGAACAGGGCCCTGGCCTGCTTGCTGGTCAACCCGTACTGCTTTTGCAGGTTCTCCAGCGCCGCCACCGCTTCGACGCCTTGCTCCGGGATGATTCCCAGCGCATTGCCAAACAAGCCGCCACCTAGGCCCAACTTGTTGGCATCCATCACAATCTTGATGCCCTTGAGCACCTCCGTGAGCGTCTTGATCTGATCAATAATGGTGGGCAGCAGGCTTGAGCCAAAGGCAACCTGCAGCTCCTCCCAGGCATTGCCCAGCTTTTGGAATTGCTGGGCACTGGTCTCCACCCCGCCAGCGCCTGCGGTCAGTTGGTTGAGGCCCTTGGCCAAGGCCGGGAAAAACTCTTGAGCCGTCAGCTGCCCCGATTCCACCAGCTTGTTCAGCTCTTGCTGGGTGACCCCCAAACCTTGCGCTGCGGCGGAGAACGCAATCGGCAGGCGCTCACCCAACTGCTGCCGCAGCTCCTCCATTGACACCACGCCCTTGGACGCGATCTGTTGCAGCGCCAACAAACTGCCGGTGACCGCATCACCGCTGAGGCCCAGCGATTGACCCGCCTTGGCAACGGCTTGAAATACAGCCTGCTGCTGCTCCAGCGGAATGCCTGCAGCGCTAGCAGCGGCGGTGAAGCTGCCAAAGTCACTGGCCAGCTGCTTGTAGGAAAGGCCCAGCTGATCTGCCAATCCCTTGGTGAACTGCAGCGCACCTGCAGCACCTTGAGGGCCAAGGGTGTTTTGCAGCTTGCGTGTGATGGATTCAAACTCCACCGCTGCTGACACCGCATCTTTGATCGCGGTGGCGACGCCAGCCAGACCGATGCCAATGCCAAGAGCACCAGCGACATTGGCCAAGCCGCCACTCAAGGCTGTGCCCAACCCGCCTTCAGTGCCGCGCTCAGCCTGTTGACGCTCCTGGGTGGCCTTGCGGATTGCCGCCTGCAGCTGCTTGTATTTGGCTGATCCGATCTCCACCAGCCGGATCTCTTCCCGCAGGCTGTTGATCCGAATGTCCAGGGCCGCCAGCGATCCCTTGCTGGCCTTGCTGCCTAAGGCGTCCTCAATGCTTTTGCCGGCCCGTTGCGCCAGGCCGCGCACCTGCTCAATGCCAGCGCGGAATGCCGTTGTGTCCAACAGGACATCAAACGTCGCCCGCCCCAGCGATTCCGCCACACGTTTTGCCTCTGTGCCGTGAAGTTGCCCCTAGCGCAGCAGCTTTTGCAGCGTGCTCAACGGCGGCAGCTTGAACAGCGCTGGGGTGATCCAGTCACGCGGGGGCATCTGGTTGCCGCTGCTGGTGCGATACCCCTTGAGCACATACAGCGAGTAATCGACGTTCCAGCTGAAGCGGTAGGCAAACCGCCCAGTCTGTGTGCGCTGAATGCTCTGGCGCAGGGCACCGCTATCGATGATGTCGCGAGGGCTGCCGACGCTTTCGCGGCCTTTGCCCTTGCGGTTGTAGCTGCCTCGCGTGGTCTTGTATTGCGTCGGCCAGCTGAACTGCTTGGTGCCGATCTCCTTGGTGAACTGCGCCTCCAGCCGTTGGCTGTAGCGCTCCCATGCGCGCTCCAGGCGATCTTCGATCAGGTTCGGATTGATCTCAATCCGCATCGCTCATTCCTGCCGCACCGCATCGAGCACCACCACATGGCCCAGGGCCTGCTCCAAGATCCTGCCGATGCCGCCACGGCCGTAGGCGCTGCGCAGGGCCACCAGCGTGACGCTGTAGGTGCTGCCGTCGTCGATCTCCAGCGTGCCGCTCATCCCTTCAAGGATGGCGTCATCGAGCAGCTGCGGATCGGTGACATAGCCCTCAAAGCGCGAGGAGCGCACATCCACGCCAGCAAAGTTCTGGCCAATGGTGGCGCCAATCTCCTTGAGGAAGACGCGGTAACTGGTCGCCGTGGTGTTGGCGACCACGTTGCCGGTGTAGGGATCGGTGGTGGTGCCCGCTGCAGGGAGCTGAACGGTCAGCTCCCCGTTGCTGTAGGCATCCAGCGGGCTAGCCATCAACGACCTCAGGGGCTAGGAGCGGTGGCCTCGGTGTAGCTGTAGCTGCCGTAGCCCTGGAGGGTGAAGGACACGGTGGCGATGCCTCCGGCTTCAATCGACTCGGAGAAGTCGGTGATGATGCCGATGCCTGCGTGCTTCTCCACGGTCGCCACCGAGGCGCCGGGGTCCGGGGATTCGCGATACCACTTCACGTATTGCCCGGTGGGGGCATCGAGGGCCGCGTCTTTGAGCAGCTTGTAGCCCGCATCCACCGTGTCCAGGTTCATGGTCATCGGGATGCTGTAGCTCTGGCTGGTGGCCACCGCCTTTTGGAAGCCACCGGTGGTGCCGTAATCGGTCACCGTTTGGGTTTCGGTGGTGCCTTCAATACCGGCGTTGGTGAGATTGAGGATCTCGGTCAGGCCGGTGCTGGAGGTGGGGTGAGTGTCATCAGCAGAGGTGGCGTCGGCCATCCAGAGCCGATACCCGATGGCGGACATAAAGGCCAAGGTGGGCGCTCCTAAAGCGGTCTGCCTGAACTTGCCGTTCAGGAGCGCAGCAGTTCGGCCTGCCCCGCTTGGCTGCTGTAGGCATGGGAGAAGCGACCGTCGTAGCCAATGGCCAGCGACAGCTGCTCACGCCAATAGGCCTGCTGGCTGCGGATGCCTGCGAGCTTGGCCTCGGGGTTGCCCGGCTGCCACTCCAACACGTCGGCACGGACGAGGCCCAGATCTTCTGAGGCCTTGCTCTCAAAGCTGGCCTCCAGGGTGTTGAGCTTGCCGATGGCGGTTTGGCTGGTGGTGATCGAGGCGGCAGAGGCCTCGGCCATCAGGATGTCGAGGTGATCAAGGGCAATGGTGGTGGCCGGGATGGCGAGATGCCGGCGGATTGCTTCGCGGTCAGTGGAAACCCAGGCCATGGCTTGCGCTTTTGCTTAGGTTGCCCCTGCTGGCAGACGGGGCGGGGCCCACAGCGGCTCAGGCGCCTGCTCTTGCCCCAGCGCCCGCTCAAACGGGGTCGGCCCGCTGATCGGTTGCTTGCCGGCGGCCTCCAAATCCGCCAGCACCGCTGCTCGGCTTTTGGCCTCTTCTTCAGGATCCACCAGCCCCAGCTCCACCCATTGCGGATCCCAGGGCGTCACCGTGCAACGGCAATTCGGATGGGCCGGGGCCACCACCTCCCTGAGGCGATACACCTTGCCGTGCCGTGGGGCGCAATAGCCGCAGGTGCGGCTGCTGCCCACCGCCTGCCACTGCACCTGCTGAATGCCGTCGGCTTCGTAGCGCAGCTTGCTCCCCTCCACCATCGCAGCGGCCATCTCCGTGCGCGCCACGGTTTGAGCGCGGCTAGTGCTTAGCGCCAAGCTGTTCTGCAAGGTGCGCCGCAGCTGCCGCCAGCTGTCGCCCTGCGCCAGGTGAAACTCCACGCTGCCGATGATGCGGCCGCGCAGGTCCACCTCCACCAGGCGGTTCAAGTTGGCAAACACCTGTGCTCCTTTGCCGCCCACTGCATAGGAGGCCAAGGCGTTCTGCCGCTGAGCGGCGGCAATCAACGCGGCTGGGTTCTGCTGCACCATCCCTGGCGAGAGCAGGGTGGTCGGATCGGTGATCGCATCGGCAAACAGCGCAGCGGCTTGATCGGAGCTGAGCGTGCTGGCCTGCTCTTTGACCTTGTTCAGCTCCGCCATGGCCCAGAAGTAGGCCGACCGCTGGCCATTGAGCAGCGCCGCATCAACGCTTTGCTGCAGCGCCGGGGGCAGTTGCAGCCCTTTGAGCTGCTGCTCCAGCTGCTGCCGCAACACCAGCAGCCGCTGCAACGGAAAATCACCAGCCCCTTCCAGGGCTTGCTTGTAGGCCGTTTCAATGCGGCCCTCCAAGGCGCGGTAGGCGCCGGTGAGGCCATCAACGATCTGCTGCTCAAACGGCCCGAGCAGGGCATCGCTGAGCTTCTCCCAGCTCTCGGCCGCCTCCATCAGCTACCCGGCTGCAGGGCTTGCGGCGGCACCATCACGTTCTGCTCCAGCAGCTGCCGGTCCCGCTCCAGTTGGCTGCTGAGCTGTTGCTCCTCCAGGCCCGTCAGGCCCAGCACCTCCGCTTCGATGTCAAAGTCGGTGGGCAGGATGCCGCCGCGCTGCAGCAGCTCCAGGGTGGTTTCTTTGCGCAGGTAACCGCCATCGGCCAGGCTCTTGATCTGCGCCACCTGCTGCGGCTCCAGCTTCGATTCGAGCGCTTGAGAAGCGATCTGCAGCACACCGGTGGGCTCCTCCTCGCTGTAGGCGCACCACAGCAGTTGCAGCTGCTCAAACAGGCTGGCCTTTTGCATCCCCGCCAGCGCCAGACCGCTTTGCACCTGGCCGGCCTGCAGCCGCGCTTGGGTGGCGGTGACGGCCTCCTGGCCGCTCATGAACGCCAGCGTCTCGTTGTTGATCAGCTGCTCGATGTGGCGCAGGTGCTCCTGCTGCTGCTGCAGGCTGCTGCCGGAGGGTTCGGCAAAGCGGAAGTCGCCATCGACCGGCACATCAACGACGCTGTTGGGACCGATCACCAACGGCGGTGGGGTTTGGCCATCGAGCAACAGGGCGCCGCGCCGCACGGGCACCGGCAGCGCGCAGCGATGCAGCAGTTCATTGAGGTCACTTCTGCTGCGGTAATGCTGCAAGGTGAGCAGCGCCAGCTCCCGGAACGGCGGCAGCCCATGCCCCCACCGCTGCGGCTGCGGGCTGTACCACACCAGCGGCACCTCGCTCAAGCTGGTGAAGCCCTCCTCCACCAGCTGCAGCGCCGTGGTGGCCCCCAGCTGTTTGTTCAACGTGTAGACCTGAAACGCGCCAGGGGTGAGCACGCGGAAGAACGGCTCCACCGAGAAGCCAAAGTCCCCGGCCTCCACCTCCCGCCACTCCAGCAGCGTGGCCTGCACCAACTGCTCCTGGCCGGCCACATATTCGGTCTTCCAGTTGAGGATGTTGCGCCGCTCCAGCAGCACCAGATAGGGCTGACGGCCCAGCGCCAGGCGATCTGCCTCCGAGGGCACCGCCACCTGCTGCGGCATCTCCACCATCACGGCGCAGCCGCCATCGCGCATCGCCAAGCTGTCGGCCATGGCCATGAAGGCCGTCAGGTTGTTGCCCAGCTGATCGATGTCCTGCAGCTGCTGCTCCAGCGAGGCCGGCAGATCGCTGAGCGTGAACTGCGACAGGATGCCGCTCATCGCCTCAATTGCCTTGCGGAAGCTCGGCACGTAGGTGGCCCGCGACAGGCGGTTGCGGTAGGCGTGATCTGGCTCTTTGCTCTCCTGCGGCAGGTAGGTGCTTTCGGCTCCGCGCAGGCCTAGCCAGCAATCCGCCAGCAGCTGCAGATCAGGCTCCACGTCCCGCAGCACCGGATGCTTCCAGGTCGGCAGGTTGGGCGCATCGAACAGATCGCCGTCAATCGCAGGCCTGCCGTCCATCCATGTGCTTTTCTTCCGTGCCTGAAATTGCCGGTGATAACTACAACCAGCCGGCGTCCATTTGATCGTCGGCATCGTGCAGCTCAAAGCCGCCCAGCTCATGCCCCATGCCAGCGGTGGCGCGCAGATCCAGCTTCAGCTCCTCCGGGGTGATGCCGAGCTTGCTGCAAACCTCAGCGGGCGTGTCGCCACGCTCCAGCAGCCGCCGGGCATGCATGCCGCGCTGACGCACGGACCCCGGTGCCTTGAGCCAGAAGTTGTGGTCGCGGATGTAGTGGCGCCATTCGCCCAGGATGAACGGCAGGGCGATGGTGGAGAACTTGTAGCCGGTGGCGGGGTCGTACTTGCGCACCGCTTTGAGCAGGCCGATCAAGCCGAGGCTGTACAGATCTTCCACCTCAATGCATTTGTATTTGTGGTGCTGCTGCTTGATGATCAGCTTGAGCAGTGGGATGTGCTGCTGCACCATGCGCTCCTCCTGCCGGCGTTTGCGCGGACAGGTCTCTTGATAGAGGAGGGTCTTGGGGCGGGTGCTCTTGGGCTTGCGCGGCGGCAGCGCAGCGGTGGGCAGCGGCGCCGGCTGCCACGGGGCCACGGGCAACAGCTCCAGGGCGAAGCTCAGCTGCCCGTCACACTGCTTGCGCTTGCTAGGGCTAGGCATCGTCACCATGCGGCGGCCTGCCCGTAGGACACTGCGGCGGCGGTGCTGATCGCCGGGCGGCTGCGCAGCCATGAGAGCCCTTGGCTGAGCGCATCCACCTGATCGTCGTGGGCGGCGTTGGGGAAGGCGGCGGCCTCCTCCACCAGCGCCGAGGCCCAGCTGCTGCGCTCCGGCAGAAAGACGTTGCCCGCTTCAATCAGGGGCGAGATGGCCGCAGCGCGAGAGAACTTGCCCCCTTGCGGGTTGACCGCAATCAGGCCGGGCACTTTGGTGCGCAGCATGGCGATCACCGCCGGACCGTTGGCCTTGTCTTCCACCACCGTGGCGACGGGCTTGTAGCGGTTGAAGGCGTTGACGATGGCCGGGATCGTTTCGGTGATGTCTAGGCGGTCGCGGATGCAATCGAGCAGGTAGAAGCTGGCGCCGAGCTGCCCGATCACCAGGCCCACCACAAAGTCGGTGTTAGGCCCGTCTTTGAAGGTCAGATCCCAGCTGGTGATGATCCGCTCCAGCTGCGGCAGCTCGCGGTAGGTCTTCCACCAGGAGCGTTTGAACAGACCACCGGCAGGCGGGGAGGGGCGCTGCTGGAACAGGGCATTGAAGCCGTACTCACCCAGCACGCGGCGGCGATCTTCTAAAGCTTGGAGGTCGTAGCGCTGCGGGCAGAGCGGTTCACCGGGGGCACGGCCCAGGGGGTCATCGTCTTCCGCCAGGGCCGGCAGGTTGACGACGGTCCAGCTGCTGGCGTCATCGGAGTGAAGGATGCGGCCGGCCAGGTCGTCTTCATGCCAGCGGGTCATGGTGAGCACCACCGCTGCACCGGGCTCCAAGCGGGTGTAGAGGTCATCGCGATACCAGTTCCAGACCCGTTCGCGGTAGGCCTCCGATTCGGCCTCCTCGCGGGATTTCACCGGGTCATCAATGCAGACCAAGGTGGCGCCTAGGCCGGTGATGCCAGCGCCGACACCCACCGCACGAAAGCCACCACCGGCGGGTGTTTCCCATTGCTCCACCGCTTTGCGATCAGAGGAGATCTCCATCCGCTGGGCGGCGATGCGACGCGCCTGGCGGCTGAAGGTGTTGGCGAGGGTTTGGGAGTAGGCAGCGATCACGACCCGCTGGGTGGGGTCTTGCTCCAGGCGGTAGACGGGATAGCGGATGGTGCCTTGGTGGGATTTGCCGTGGCGGGGCGGCACGGTGACGATCAGCCGCTTGAGGGTGCCAGCGGTGATGGCATCGAGGTAGCGGCGGATGTAGGCCAGGTGCGGCCAATCCCAGTTGTCTGTGGGTGAAACTTCGGTGAGCCAGTCCAAGAAGGTGTGCTGCTTGGCGACAGCAACTGGTGAGCACCTAGGGCCGAGGACGTTGCCAACTGGAGCAGCGGCCAGGATGCTCATGAGCAGAGCTGCGCAAGCTTGGCAGCGGTGTTGATGGCACCAAGTGCGATGTGATATTGACCAGCGCGGCGTGCTTCAAGCTGCAGGGTGGAGCACTGCGAGAGCAGGTCGGCAATCATTTGAGGGCGTTCAATGTCCCAGTCGGCCTTGAGCTGTTCACGTGCGAGTTTGAGGTATTCATCGCAAGAGCGAGGGCCAACCCCCCAGTT
>Ga0129333_10000298_pt1 | contig 37536 bp, 32 predicted proteins | sample CPB6_08_DNA_FD_94474 | JGI IMG/M metagenome (GOLD analysis project Ga0129333, IMG submission 94474) | Freshwater to marine salinity gradient microbial communities from Chesapeake Bay, USA - CPBay_Sum_0.6_0.8_DNA | ecosystem: Environmental > Aquatic > Marine > Coastal | place: USA: Chesapeake... | reverse complement strand
GGGAGAGATGGAGGAAATCTGGGTCTCTCCGCATTATGGACAACACGCTGAATATGCTGTTTCACTGAATCACGTGAATATTAATACGAATAGAGCAAAAGTCGCACCTTATATTTGGGATCCGATTATCTTAACAGACGACGGGAGACGAAGAATCTGTTGGACTCCTCCTCAACCCAATGAGCCTCTGAAAATTATTATGATGGAACCCAATATTAGTTTCCAGAAAACCTCTTTAGTGCCTCTTATGGCAATGGAGCGCTGGTATCGCAAAAATAAGGGATGGAATGGAAAAATTCATCTTTTTAACGGCGAACGAATGGGAATGACACCTTTTTTCCGTGAATCTATTTTGCCCACGTTGGACTTGATGAAGGATGGAAAGATTGAGTTACTGGGACGCCGAGATATCATTAGTATCTTAAGAGAATTTCCCTCCGCTACCTTTATCTTACATCAGTGGAACAATGAATACAATTATATGTTGTTTGAATTATTCTGGGCTGGATACCCTGTTATCCATAACGCAATGTCGTGGGGTTCTTTTGGATATTGTTACCCTGGTGCTGATCTGAATCGGATTGGCGAACTCTATTCTGACATTCTTCGGTTCCACCACGAACGCCTAGAGACCTATAGATCTCACGCAAGAGCTTTGGCTTGGAAGCATTCGCCTTACAATCCCGAGGTTCAGAAAGGATGGGCAGAGATTCTTGGATAATGCGGCTAAAGAGAATCTTTTGGAATAAGTCAGTGGAACAGAATGCGAGTGGGGGTAACTGCTCACTTTCAGTTTTCGGTATTTAGTGGTGGTGGCGCATCCGCAGTGCTTGCTGTTGCGGAGTTGTGTAAATTGTTGGGACATTCGGTCACTCTTGTGAATCTGAATGGTTCTCAAGAGTGGTGGGATGATATGACTTCAATGAAGCAATTGTTTCCAACTGTAAACCTTGATGCTATATCAGAACCTTTTGATTTAATTCTGGAGGTTGGAAATACAATCAAAGATAAGCAGACACGTGAACGCGTTGCGAAGCAATGTATTTGGGTTGTGCGAAAGCCTATTTTGCTCAATGATATTGAATGCAGTATCTTTCCTGTAAGCCTTGGAAAGAGAGATACGGAAGGCATTTCAGAGGTTTGGTGTTTTGATCACGAAGTCTTTGATGATGAACTTCAGTATCTGGAAACTCTGACACGAGTTCCTGTGAAAAAAATTCCCTTTGTCTGGTCTCCTGCTCTTCTTGAATTGTATCGCAAGGAGACAGGTCATCCCACTTGGATTCAGGTGGCGATTGCCATTACTCAGCAAAACAAAAAAGTTCTTCCTTGGTCGGTTCATATCTGTGAAACAAATAATTCAGCGAGCAGCAGCTGCACTATTCCTTTGGTTGCTCTTCGTGAAGCCAAACTTCAAAAGGAATTTATGTTCCAAAAATACAAACTTCATAATTCGCAACCCATTGAAAAATCAGAGTTTTTCAAGCAAAATGTACTTGCTCATTGCGCAACAGAAGATCTGAGTGGTGAATTTATTGGACGTCAGCGTATTGTGGATTTTGCGTTAGATCCGATGAGTTGTATTGTATCGCATTTGCGATTCCGAAAGATTCGTCCTTACTTGTTAGAGGCTTTGTGGTGTGGTATTCCTCTTGTCCACAATAGTCCTCTTCTTCGTTCTCTGGGATGTAATTATGAAGGATACTTCTACGAGGACAATAGTATCTCAGGAGCAGTCAAAGCTTTGACGCAAATTCAGCGGGATATCTCAGCTGCGAAAGGTATGTTTCAACAAGGAAACCAGATGGCTATGCAGCAAGCTATTCTTCAAACGTTGAGTCCTCTTTCTCCAAATGTTCAGAAGGGGTGGAGGGAGGCGTTGGATACTCTTCCAAAGGTGGACTCTGTGCCTAGACCTGTAGCTGCTCCTGCCACCGTCGCTGTGCCTACACCTGCCGCTGCCGCTGTGCCTACATCTGTCGCAGAGGCAAAACCTTCTGTCTCAAGTTCTGTTCTCCGTGTTCTTTTCACAGATATGTGGGACGATTTTAATCCTGAATACAATATGTTTTTGTTGATGCTAGAAGAAGGCTCTAAAAACTTGAAACCCAGACCTATCATTCAAGGATACAATCCTCAGACAGTAAAAGAAAAGCCGAATTTGGTTGTGTTTGGGCCCTTTGGAGAGGAATGGAAATCACCCCAATGGGCTGGAATTCCCAAAGTTCACTACACTGGAGAAAATACCCAGCCCGTTCTTGCTGATTCTGTCATATTGAATCTTGGATATCCTCACGCAGACTTTGTAGATGAGAGATACATCCGTTTGCCTCTCTGGATGCTTGAGATTGACTGGTTTGGTGCTGATCTTGAGCGTATTCAGAATCCAAAGCCCCTTCCTTTGGACAGATGTGTGAAAGTATTCCCTGAAGAAATACCCAAGAAACAAAAGTTCTGTGCGTTTGTTGTAACGAATCCCTGCAATCCTGTTCGCAACTCCGCATTCCATTGGCTGAATCAATACAAGCGTGTAGATTCTGGTGGCCGTCTCTTTAATAACATAGGTGATGAACTCTTTGCTGGAAGAGGTGGGGGTGGAGGTGAATTGAAGAAGCACGAGTTCTTGAAGAACTATAAATTCTGTCTAGCATATGAAAATGCGAGTTCGCAAGGTTATACAACAGAAAAACTTCTTCACGCAAAGGTTGCGGGTTGTATTCCCATCTATTGGGGTGATCCGAAGGTGGAACGCGACTTTGACACTAAAGGCTTCATAGATGCGCGTCGTTTTACCAGTCCTGAAGAACTCATTGAGGCAGTCCGAAAGATTGATACAGATACTCCTTCCTATCTTCAAATGTTTGCTGTGCCAGCATTGGATGAATACAAACGCGACATTGTGCGACGCACATTTAGTCAAATTGCCTACACAATGCTGAAAGCAGGACTGCCTGAGATGAAAATTACTCAAGATATGGTTCCACGATTCCTTGGAGCAACAACTTCAGAGGAGGCCCAAAAACTCAAGGAAGCACGGGGTGAAGTAGGACCTCTGGTTCTACGGAAAGATCCAGTGTTTGTAACAATGGCGACGCAGAGATTTTTACCCAGTCTTCATCATCTTCTAGCAGGACTCCAAGCCCAGAAACGTTCTGTTGACAAAATGGATATTGTTGTGTATTTAGGCGCAGATGTTTCAAAGCAAACGCAAGAAGAACTGGAAAAGCATATGACTTTAGTTCAGTTTAAACGGCTCCCTACTGAAACGCCTCCTGGCTTTGATGATTATTGGAATCCTGAACACTTTGCGTGGAAGCTCTGGATTTACAAAGAAATGGCGCACGATGTGTCATTCAAAGGAAGAACAATTTTGTATATGGATTCAGGTATATTTATGTGCCGATTCCCCACGGAATGGCTGGAAATGATTCAGAAAGAAGGTATCTGTGCCCTGGAGGATCCTCGCCAGCAAAATAAACAATGGTGTCACGAGGACTTCTGTAGGGCTCTTCAGGTTACTCCCAACGAATTAGAGGGACAACAAATTATCGCAGGGTGCCTAGGATTTGTCCAAGGAAATGAAAAGGCTACACGCCTCTTTGATGAAGCTTACAAATGGTCTACGCAACGCTCAGTGATCACGGGACCGAAATGGGCGGGTGTTCGCGATGGAAAGCCCTATGGTCATCGCCACGACCAAAGCATTTTGAGTATTCTTACGCAGAGACTTGGTGTAGCTCGTTATCCTTTGGACAATGTTTATTGTGATACCAGTTTGCGCAGAACCTTCTTGACTGGAAAGGCGTTCTATGTCCACCGTGGTGGATTCCAAGTCCATAAGCCTTTCCTCAATGAGATTGATGAAGCCTATGTAATTAACTTGGATCGTCGTGCGGATCGTATGGAAAAACTTTACACCAATAATCCTGAATTAAAAGATACAGTTCTTCGTCTTTCTGCGTATGAAGGCAAACATATCAAAATGACTCCTGCTATCGCAAGACTCTTCAGACCTCACGATTTCTTCTGGAAGAAGCCTATCTTAGGTTGTGCTTTGAGCCATTTACAGCTGTGGTGGCAACTTGTTCACGAGAAGTCTGATATTAAGTCTTATTTGGTATTGGAAGACGACGTCAAGCTACAGCCTGGATGGCAAGAGAAATGGAATGCGGCTTCAGCACATATTCCTGAAGATGCGGATATTCTCTATTTGGGAGGTATTCTTCCACCGAATCGTGCTGGATTTGAAATGGTCAAGGAGAAGGTCAATCAGCACTTCAGTCGCGTTGCTATGAATCAATTCTTTGGACAAAATCCGCCCAATCGGTATTTCCACTGGTGTAATTATGCGTATGTCCTGACACGCAGAGGTGCTGAAAAGATTCTACAGATTTTAGGAGAGCGTGATGGATACTGGACCAGTGCGGATCATATGGTCTGCAATCGCGTAGATAGACTGAATCATTATTTCTTGGATCCTCTTGTCGCAGGATGTTATCAGGATGAAGATCCTAGATATCAGAATTCTCAATTTAATAATTTCTCACGAATTGATGGATTTGACAGTGATTTGTGGAACAATGATGAACGATTTACAGCACAAGAAGTTGAAAAGGCTCTTCAGTCTCCTGACGCAACTACTTTGGATATTGCGAAAGCTCTCCAAGAAGGAAAACGCCCTCCTTTGGAAGAAGAACCAAGTTCACCCAAAGAAACTACCATTGGAAAAGAATCGGTCACTCCTCAAACGATGTTACAACTGGTGGCTCAGCCACCCTCTGAAGCCAAACGACGATTTGTTGCTCTTGATGAACACAAATTTGACAGTGTAAATGCTTACGAAAGAGAGTGGATTCAAGAATTAATTGGAAAGAACAATCCTTTTTGCGTTGAAAATATACAATATACAGATCCTGCACCCAAGGATACTCCTATTGTGTTGGTTCAACGACCCCATATAGAACGGTATACCTCTTTGCTTCGCAATTGGAATGCTCTCAACGTTGATTTTTACGTATTCCATATGAGTGATGAATTCTGTGAAGATGATCTTTCCTTCTATGAGTTACCCCACTGTCTTGGTGTGGTTCGTATGTATCAACGAGATGATATTCCTGTCTCTTCCAAAGAGAAGGTTTTGACAATTCCTCTTGGATATCATTGGACAGTGACGGGTGGATCCGACAATCCCATAGAAAAAACCCCACGTTTGCCTTTCCGCAATGTAGCGTGGTCCTTCTTTGGAACATTATGGCAAGAACGCGATGAGAAGTTAAAAGCTCTTCAATTAATACAACCGCATACTTTGCGGCTGGTAAATACTTGGGAGAGCACTGAAAAGCTAACGCGCAATCAATATGTGGCCAGCTTATTGGATACTATCTTTGTCCCGTGCCCACCTGGAAATAATATTGAAACGTATCGTTTGTATGAGGCACTGGAATGTGGTTGTATTCCTCTCTACGTAAAGTCACCTGGTGACGATGCGTATGTAGAATGGTTACAAAATGAATTGAGTATCTTGCCTGTCAGTAATTGGAACGAGGCCGCAGCATTGGTTCTTCATTTCACCAAAGAAAAGGAAATCCTTGAAGGTTATCGCAATACTGTGCTTATCCGCTGGAAGATCTGGAAAGAAAAGCTTGGTGGTCAAGTTCGTAAGACCTGGGGTCTCTAGAAACACCACCAAGATTTTTTTGGAGGAACAACAGGCACTTCATTCTTAGGCAACGTGGTCGGAGAAATTGCGCACCATTCCTTAAAAGTGTATCTATCTCCCATTGAATTATTGCAGCGAGCGCAAATAGGATACAGATTTTCTGGATCTATGGTTCCACCTTTGGATTCAGGGATATCGTGACCTGCGTGGAAATCAAAAACAGTAATTATGTTTGGGCACCAAGTGGTCAAACATTTTCCTTCAAAGACACGGCCCATTCTTGTTATCCAAACAGCCTCTTGGATAGCAATAGGGATTTTGGCTTTTCTCTTTTTTGCGGGTTCAGATGAAGATCGTGGCCTTCCCCGTTTTGGTTTTTCTTTCAGGGGAATATCACGAAAGAGGGTATTCATTTGGAACCTCTTCATTAGAATTCATTCGCAAATCTGTTTAAAGCCGCCCCACTACAGACTTGTAGAATGGACAGTCAGTTGCCTTCCTACTTGAAGAGTCTTGAGGCCATCCTTGGAAGTTCCAATGGATCAGCACCCGCTCCAGCACCTGCTCCCAGCCCTGCGCCAGCCCCTGCGTCTGCGCCTGCTACAGGTAATTTTAATTTTATCACGAGCCCCACATCTTCTGCCGCACCTGCGGCTGTTGCCTCTTCTGCGCCCACTTCCAAGAAACTGAAGTTTCTTATGGTCAGCACCCACGCCCATCAATTTACTGGATACAGCAAGGTTTCTTATCACACGATGCAGATCCTGTCCAAACTTTCTTGGCTGGATGTAACGCATTATGGATTCCAGAAGATGCCTCAGGTTCCTGCGAATTACAGACCCTATCCCTCCAACATTGACGTCATTGATGCTGCTGCGACGGAAAAGAAGGAGCAGCCGCAACAGGGATTCGGATACACTGGACTTCCTGATGTGATTCGCAGAAAGCAGCCTCACGTTGTTCTCATCTACAACGATATGTCAGTCGTAACGAAGTTCCTGGAAGAGATCCGCAAGTCTGGTGTTCCTCGTAACTTTAAGATCTGGGTCTACGTAGATCAAGTCTATACCACTCAGCTCCAGGCCTATCTGGATATTCTGAATCGTGATGCTGATTTGGTGTTCACCTTTTCTAACTTTTGGAAGAAGTGCCTCAAGGATCAGGGAATTACTCGTCCAATGGATGTGTTCCTCCACGGATTTGATCCTAAGCAGTTCTTCACAGTGCCGCGTGAACTTGTGCGCAAGCAGATCGGTATCCCCAATGATGCCTTTGTTCTCCTCAATATCAATCGCAATCAGCCGCGAAAGCGTTATGATCTTCTGATTATGGCGTTTGTAGAGCTTATTGTAAAGTATCCCACGAAGCCTATTTTCCTGATGTGTGTCTGTGACAAGGGTGATAAGGGTGGTTGGTGGCTCTTTGAGATTTACCAGCGCGAACTCAAGCTGCGCAATGTCCCCATTGAGCAGTTTGGCGCCCGTCTGATGGTTTCCGCTCAGGATATGGTATTCAAGGACGAGGATGTCAATATGTTTTACAATCTCGCAGATGTTGGGATCAGCACTGCGGAGGGTGAGGGCTGGGGTCTCTGCCAATTTGAGCAGATGGGTGTCGGCGTTCCCCAGGTTGTTCCTGACATTGGTGGTTTCAAGGAGTTCTGCTCCCCTGAGAATACAGTTCTCGTGAAGCCCAAGCATCGCTACTACCTCCCTTCTGTCTATTCTCCTGTCGGTGGCGAGGCATATGCGTGCGATCCTCACGATGTGTGCCTTGCGATTGAGGAGTATTTGATGGATACGGACAAGCGTCTGAATCACGGAAAGAAGGCCAAGGAGGCTATTCTTGGATATACTTGGGAGCGGGCCACCTCTCGCCTTGTCAAGCGCCTGGAGGAGGAGAAGAAAGAAGTATTTGATGAGTAGAATGGGAATCTGTTGGTCTGAACCTCCTGTGCGACAAGTTCCGGTTGTAGCTTCTTATGGACAATCGTGTAAGCGTTGTGGTGTTTGGAGCTCACAAGACTACTGTGAGAAATGCCTTCAGCAAAATGCGATGTCTTATATTGCTCCTTCTGCGCCCCCAATGCAGCCTCAATATACATATCCTGTGATGCCACAACAGAATATGTATACGTATTACCAAAGACCATATGTTGTTCAACCCCATCACCCTCAACCTCAACAACAGATGGGTGTTGGAACTGCGATGTTGGGTGGCTTTGTGTTAGGCGCACTCGCAGACAATATTCTTGATCCTACTGACTAATTTTTCTATACCACGCACGGGCTTTCGCGGATCGCTTCTTTGCCTCCCGAACCAAATCTGAGTCTGTTGTCAATGCGGTTTTTCCCATTAACAACATACTACTTACACGAGCATATCCCCATTGCTGTTGTGTCGCACCGGGGCGGTGCCCAGTTCTCCACGCAGCCATTCCACGATTGTAGCTCTGTTCAATTAAGTCTAGAGGAACTCCTGTCAATTCAGATCTGTCCTTCAGACTTTTTACATCAGGAAATCTGCGATTCCACTCTTGAGTATAACTGGACTTTCTCGTTTTGACTCCCTTGTTGGTTTGAAATCCCACATAGGCTTTGGGATTCTTCCAAGAAAGCGCACCAAATTTCTTGATTTCCGATTTTCGTTTGGATTTTCTTGTTTTGGATAACCCTTTGTAATATTTGGGTGGCCAAAATTTCATTCCCTACTTATAAATTTGAAATAGTGTCAGGCTGAATGGAATAGTATCCAAATGGAATCTATCCTATCTGCTTGTCTAAGGAGTCCTGTTCCGCTAACGTATCTAGGAATAGGATCGTGCCCTCATAAAAAAGGACTCTTGGAAGCCAAATACGATCAACTCTTTCCAAATTGTTTTCATAAGAGTGTCTTTCAAGAAAAACTACCCATCCGCATCGTTCATTTTGATCCACTCTTTGCGTCTATGAAAGAGTATCTGGACCAATATTTTGAAGCTCTTTATTGTGCGCCTTTTCATATCCAGGGGGCTATGGGATGGAAAAGTGATCTGGTAGAGGTTATTATAGTGCCTGCTTGTATTCACCATACAGAGCATATCTGGTTCTTTGAAAGTCTTACTGACATAATTTTGGAGACAAATACACAACTCGTAATCCAAGAATTTACTGGGTATTCAACCAAGGATCTGAATACTCATCTATATCAAAGTTCAACGAAGAAGGAGAAATACAAACGGAATATCCTTATGGATATGACATTTGAAACTGATAGTGGCTGCTGCACTGATATGTCTATTGCTCAGCCCTTCTATGATTACCAGGGTAAGTTCTTGAATCTCTATTTTATGAACACGCAAGAAGTCATTCGGTGGATTGGAATTTCAGAAAAATTTGATACAATGGTGAAAACTCTTTTCAAATCTCATTTTCTCCAAACCCTCAATGACATCCACGTGGATTATAGACGAGTGAAAAATGGAGATCCTCCTTTCTTTCGTTCAGAACTCTACAATGAAACAACTCCGTGTGATATGATTATGAAGGTTCTCCAAGAAAAGTTATTGGAACAATTTGATGTTCTTCTTTACGGAAGTGCTGTCACCACCAAAGAAAAAGAGAATCTTCAAAAATTGTTCAAAACTTACAAGTCATACGATCCTTATAAATGGTATAACGAGGTTAAAAAAGTTGTTTCCAAGTAAGACAGGATGAGGTTGATTCTAAACCTAGCAACTATAGCATTCGCATCCGCACAAAGTTTTTTATCTTTTGATATTCTTCCTGCTCCTCTCATTGAATGGGATCAAACGAATCTGACATATTATACGGGCCAAACCATTTCAATGAATTGGACTTCTCAGAACTTTGGGGCATCGGATTATGCTCGGATTCAGTATCAAGGAGCAGGAGGAACAAGAACACTCACTACGGGTTCAGGCGTGTTCATTAGTGCTGAGACCTACAGAATGCGATTGTCCGATAGTTCAAACGGGATTGCTACAAATGTTCCTGTAAATATTGCTTTGACAACAAATACTGCTGTAACACGGAACTCTGCGCAACTCATTACAGTCATACAAAGCAGAGTTCAGAATATTGTTCCTAGCGATGGAAATAGAACATTAGGAAGTGGTCAATCTACTGTTTGTGATAATAGACAATTACAAGTAACTTGGAGAGGATTAGGAGAGGCTCAATTTGGACTTGCGACAGTTACATTGCGACGTCAGAGTGGGTTTTCAGGCACGCAAACCCTAGCAACTGTTTCCAGCATTCCTGCTTCAGGAAATACAACTGTCTCACTTGTGTGTCCTCGCACGACCTCTCCATCCTCTTCCAATCAATACGCCTTTGAAATTTCCGTAATTGAGCCAGGTGGCTCTGCGTATACAGGAACTTCCACTTCGTTTTCCGTATCTGTAGCACCAACTCCTTCAAATACTCCTTCTACTACTCCAACCCCTACACGAACACCAACTTCTTCAGAAACTCCCACAAATACTCCAACACCTTCTATAAGTATCACGAGTTCTGTAAGTCCAAGTCGCACGCAGACACCTACACCTACTCCTTCTACTACACCTTCTGTGAATCCAAGCATAGATGTTGCTGGTATTGCGAGAGCAGCTGCTGAATCTGTAGATACAGAAACTCCAGCGATTGCTGGAGCTGTGGGTGGAATAGCAGGTATTCTTCTTTTGTTAGGAATTTGGAAAGTTGTTGAGACAAAAAGATTAACTGAAAAGAGGAAAAAACGATTGGCTATGACCAGTCGTTATATGAAAGAAACTCAGTCAATGTATGGTGTAGATCCACCGACAACAAATGTTCATCCTAATATTGTGATGTATACTGTCGCAAATATGCCCTCAAAAACCAGTCTTTCCAAAAAGAATTTTGAACCAAAAGTTGCGTCTAAATAGAAAGAATGCAACGTCAAGGTGGTGGTGGCAACGATCCCTCTTGTGGATGTGATTTACAAGCAGGATGGCCTTCTGCGGCTGAACTTCCTCGTGGAGGCCTTCAAGGCGGAGGCGGCGCAAACAACGTGAATCGCTTCAATCTCGCCTTGGTGAACAAGACTGGAAAAACTACACATTTCCGTGGATACCGCAATCAGAATATGGAGAACAACAATAATAACAATAACAATTCAATGAATTCTATGAATAGCAACACGTCTATGAATTCTATGAATAGCAACACGTCTATGAATTCTATGAATAGCAACAATTCTATGAGCATCAATAACTCTATGAATTTGGAGAACAATATGTCTTCGGCTGAGATGAAAAAGGTAGTCTTGAACGGCAAACGCTACTTTACGACAGCCAATGGAAATACGTATACTCGCAGCGCCAAGGGCAAGAAGGGAAATTATGTAGGAAAGATCGTCAGATCCAACAATGGTTCTCAGAAAATCAACTCTTCTTTGCCTGAAAGCCTTGGATTGCCTCCCAATCTGGAAGACTATGATTCTACAAATGTGAAAGTTCCTGGTGGAACACCTTTGTCTCAGGATGGTGGTGGCAAAACAAGAAAACACGGCAAGAAGTGTGGTTGCTTCTCTTGTATCTTCAAGAAGCTCAAGATTGCGGGCGGTGGTATGCCTGCGTGTGGTTCGTGCCCTTTCCCTGGAACAGGATATTGTGATTTCTATGCGAGAGGTGGTGGATCCGGATGTGGTGCTCGCACAATGAAAGGGGGTGGTTGCGGATGCTCTGGAACTGTATTTAAGGGTGGATATAGACCCACAAAGAAGAACTTGAAGTATCTCAAGAAATGGAAACGAGGTGAATCCATTGGATTTACAATGACCAGTTCTCTCAAAGCCAAAGGCCTAATTCCTCGCAATAGCAAGACACACAAGGGCAAACGTGTCGTGAGCAAGAAATATATGTAGATATACTTGATTCTTTAGAAGAATACTATATATCTAGTGCTTACGGATACTCTCATTTAGGGTTGTCTAATGTATTTGCGAATCTCTGCTTCTGTAGGATGGCCTTGGTGAAAGCCAATGTTCTAGCAGATCCAGAACCAGAAATACGAACGCGCAGTGGCTACAAACCTGCTGACTGCCTTAAAGCATTTTTAATGGCATTGTCTGACAGCGGACTCGTCAATACAGGAAAGGCACTCCATTTTTCTACCGATTTGGTGTGCAGTGGAGGCTACGATATTTGGATCCGCGCAATTTGGGATTTCGCAATTGAGCATATTGGAATTGGATCACCCCGTATCTTTGTTTATCTCAAAAAACGAATTGATGAGCTGGATGGTCTTGTCTCCCGGTTGGATGAAGATGCCTTATGGAAAGATGAAGAATTCCAAACACGTGTTTGCGAACTCATTTTTGTTTTGCGAGAGTGCCCTCTCCGAACACGCACTCCGTGGCCAAAAGTCGGCCCAGAGACCCATAGAGATGGATGGTTACGTGCTGTAAGCACCAACGCGACTGAAACAGAAGTTGTTCGCAGAGTCTATAAGCATTCCAATGATTTATATCCTCTTCATATTGTTGCGTGTGAGCTCTTGAAAGCGTGTTCAGAAGCTGCGACGGAAAAGGCTATGTTTTGGATCCGATGGGTCTTGGATGAAGATCTCCGACTGAAAAAAGAAAACAGTGGTTCTGGCTTGACAACGTTAGACAGAGGCCCTCCTCATTTATCTTCCAAACAACGCCAGGATGCTGGATATTTCTTACTTCATCTCTTTGTGGAAGCCTACAAAGAATATGCGGCGAAAAAACTGATTCGGATGTCTGAGGAATTTCAAACTCTCGCAGATCTTTACAAAGGTTCTGATAAACGAATTGGTGCAAAAGGGAGACGAGATATTTTAGCCTTAATGGTTCAAATTCTTTGTGAAGTGCCGCGATGGAAAGTACCTGCGGCTCCTACTTTAATTAAGGATCCCGCAACACTTTCCAGAGCCATTCAACAATCTCCTAATTTCTTTAAAGAAGTTCTTGCCTACCCCAAAGTAAATCTAGCAGGAAGCAAATCTATCTTTTCATCTACAAAACAATCCGCAAAACAGAAAGAAAAGGCAAAACAAGGTTTCACAATGGAACATAAGTTTTCCGTCTTTGATGCAGCAATGGAAGCCTATCTTAGTAAACAATAGGGATGATACTTGTTTTCATTGAAAATTTTTTGTTTTGGGCATTCGTATATGTAATTGTTTTTATGGGTTGTGAGACGCCTGCGATTGTCTTCACTGGATTTGGAATGTTCTTATTTTATTGGATTTTCCGATTCATCGCTTCCAAACAAGGAACTGAAAAAATTATCTGGCTCTACGTTCTCAATTTATTCGTAACAATGTTGCTTCTTTTCTATTTTATAACGGGTTCCAGCCTACAAAAGAGCATCCGCACCTTTTTGAATTCTGCGTCTCGCAGATACCCCACCCTTGAGCCTTATGTAAAACGGTGCTAAAATTGAATACAAAGCTATTTGGAATCGAAGCATACTCCAGAATGTCCTATACAGAAGCTCAACTTGTCTCTTTGCTTCAGAAGGCATCAGATGCCTACTACAACAAGGAGAATCCCATTCTCTCTGACGAGAAATATGATGATCTTCGTGATGAACTTGAACGTCGTTTCCCTGACAATCCTTATCTGAAGCAAGTAGGTGCTCCTATTGAAAAGGGCGCTGTTCTTCTTCCTTTCAAAATGGCGAGTCTGAACAAGATCAAACCTGAAACTGGAGCTGTAGAGACGTTTGCTAGTAGTTCCAGGATAAAACAATGGGTTCTTTCCGATAAATTGGATGGAATTTCTGTGCTTTGGGATACGGGTAAGAAAAAGCTTTATCTTCGTGGAGATGGTCTTATGGGTGTAGATGTATCAGCTTTCGCACCTTACATTTCTGGATTGTATCCAAAGAATTACTCCGAAAAGTGGGTGCTTCGTGGTGAACTTGTTCTTCCTTCCTCTGTTCCCATTGAAGGAACTCTTCCACGCTCGTGGGTGAATGGGCAACTTCATCAGAAAAAGCCTATCCCCGAAAATCTCAAACAGATTCACTTTGTAGCCTACGAACTTGTTCAACCCGCAAATCACAGCCGTTCAGAACAATTCAAAAAAATTGGAAATGCAGGTTTTGAAGTTCCGATTTATTGTGAGGTGAATACTCTAAATGACGATGCTCTCTGTAGTTATCTATTGGCACGGAGGGAGAAGTCGTTGTATGCGATTGATGGAATTGTTGTGGGTGAGAATTGTGTGCCTGTCAAGGACGAATCCAATACAGTGACCAATCCGAAAGATATGCGCGCATTCAAGATGCCTCTTGATGATCAGAAGGCTACTACAACGGTAGTTGATGTTCTCTGGTCAGCAAGTCATCAAGGATACTGGATTCCACGTCTCCAGATTCAACCTGTGATTATTGGAGGCTCTCGCATTGAATTCCTTACAGCTCACAATGCCCGTGTCATTGTTCAACATAAGTTAGGCAAAGGCGCAACCATTGTCGTGCGAAAGTCTGGTGATGTTATTCCTACTCTTGAACGTGTGCTGTCTCTTGGAGAGGCTGCTGCTTTGCCCGAGGGTGAATGGGATGGCGATGAAAAAACTGCGTCGCATTATCGTGTGAAATCAGGTGTGGTATCGGATGAAATGAAAATGAAGAAGCTAGAACACTTTGTAAAAACACTGGATATTCCTCATCTTGGACCTGGCCTCGTCAAAAAACTTGTAGAAGAAGGAAAAGATACACCCAATGATCTTCTGACAATTTCACTGGTAGATCTGGAAGTCATTGTTGGGAAGGGAATGGCTGCGAAGATTTATCCTGCTATCCAGAAGTCTGTAGGACTTGTCTCAGAACTTGAATTAATGATTGGAAGCAGTATGATGCCGAGAGGTGTAGGTGGTAGCAAACTAGAAGCCCTGTTCCATCTAGAAGCCGATCCTCGCAAATGGTCAACGATTAAGAGTTGTGAAGGATGGAGTTTTGAGGCTCTTCAAACCTTCTTTGCTTCTCTTCCTTCCTATGAAGCTTGGAGGCGCAATGAGCTTCCTGTGATTCCTTATCCGAAAATTACAGAGTGGCACAAACTAAATCCTGGTGTTCTTATTCCACCTCCACGAGGCTATGTCTGTGTTACTGGATTTCGTGATACAGCCTTCCAGAAGCAGATGGAGGAACGAGGGTTCATCTTTGTAAATAGCGTTACAAAGAAGACAACTCATCTGATTGTAAAGGATCATACAGATACTTCCGAGAAAAAGTCAAAAGCAGAAGTGCTGGAAATTCGTATTCTCACACGGGAAGAAGCAAGCAAGGAATATCTTTGAATACCTTAGAATGGACGCTTTCCAAATGACAGCGGGGATGATGTCCCTACAAAATGGTGCTTCAGCACAAACTATTTTATTGTGGGTCGTTATAATTGCTTTGATATGTCTTTTTATTTTTTGTATCCAAATGATTATGCGGAACAGAGCCGCAGTCGCAAATCCTACAAACATAGCAACAACAAAGTCTCAGCAAGTCGCTATCTTCCAATCCAAATTTGCGAATGAATACAAAGACAAAAAGTCACTGCAACAAGCCAAGCAGGAGCAAAGCATTGCGGAACGTGAAGATTGTTTGATTAACTTTCAACCCCTTACGGTTATTCATCCAGGATTTCTAGGACCTGCTCAAAATGGTGTTTATGATGAGAAAGAAGGAGTGAGCGCAGCAATTCGTATGGGAGCACGATGCTTCGTTTTGCCAATTGACTTCCACGACAAAGATACAATGCCTGCTTCTTTCCCTCCCGCAAATAAACCTTGTTTGCTTTTCCGTGATGCGTCCAATACTGTTCGTTCGTTAAATGGTGGAAGCATTGCGAAGGTTGCGCAAGCGATTGCTGATTTTGCTTGGAGCGATGTTGTCTCCCAACGAAATGATCCATTTATTCTTGTTTTGTATTTTGTAAGAACTCCTGAAGAAGGCACAAAGGACTATTTGTCTTTCTTGTCTCAAGTTGCGAGAGATCTTTCTCCTCTTTCTCCTTATCTCTTGGGTCAGACGCCTGATGGAGTTTACAATCGTCAGGCCCGTCAAGACAATCTCTTGTTCGTATCTACATCGCAACTTGAGAAGAAACTCCTTGTGTTTTGTAATGTAAATACATCTGGATTCCGCACTTCCAAACGGGATTTTAATCATACCTATACACCCAAGGAAGATCTGGATTATTGGGTCCATCTTCGCTTATACAAACAAAATTCCGAGACACCCCTTGGAAGCACATCAATACCTGAAAAGGTTGGTGTGAATCGTGGATTGGTAGAGACATTAGCCTATTATGTATCGTTGCCTTCTGATGAACGGACGAAACGAGACAATGTGAATATGACAAAAGAACGATTCACCATTGCTTTGAGCCCTGAGGGAAAGAATGCTGATGGGTCTACTGTGACGAGGGCGTTGGACACGTTTGGAGTTCAAGCCGTTCCTCTTTTACTCATAGATTATTCTGCTGATACACAAAGTCTGCTTCGCAAATGGAAATATGCTTGGAAAGCAAAGCCCAAGCAGCTCAGATACATACGGCCTGCGACAATTGAGATCCCACAGCAATCTCCATTGGTGAATGCAAATGGCGGCAAATTAACAGTTCCTACATAATAGAATGGAGGAAGATATATATGAGTATGAATTTAAGAGCAATCTCTTGGATCGCCCTTCAATTCAAAGACAAATTGAACATATCAAAAATATAGCGGACCAGGCAGGCGAAATTATTAAATATGAATCAGCTCACAATCCCGAAATTCAATACGCAATTGATATTATTGGGAACTTTTTAAAGAAAACAGGAAGAGTTTGTTATGGTGGAACCGCTATTAATTCAATCCTTCCTAGAAGTCTCCGATTTTATGATCCGCAAAAAGATCTTCCAGATTATGACTTTTTTACACCTGACCCTGAACAAGATATAAAAGATATTGTAAAGGATCTTCAACAGGCTGGATTTCCTGAAGTCGTTGAACGTGTAGGCATTCACGAAGGAACCCATAAAATTATGGTGAATTTCGTTCCTGTTGCCGATATTTCTACATTGGATCCAGTCCTCTACAAGGCTCTTCATAAACGCTCCATTAAAAAAGATGGAATTCATTACGCAGATCCAGATTTTCTTCGGATGATGATGTATCTTGAATTGAGCAGACCCCGTGGCCAAGTTGAACGATGGTCCAAAGTCTATGAACGTCTGCTTTTATTAAACGAAGCCTTTCCTCCCAAGCTGTGCAAGACATATACAGAGAACTTGGTCAATCGTGTTACACTTCCTTATTTGTTGAGGAAACTTCTCTTGGATTATGTTGTGGATAATAAACGTGTATTGATGGGCGCAGAAGTTGTTGCTATGTATGACTGGCTGATTAGCAAACGTAGAAAGTTCAAGCCTACAGTCCATTGGTTTTTGAAGAAAAATGGTATGATTGTTTTCTTAAGTCCAGAAGCTGAACGAGATGCGCAGAGACTCAAAGATATCTTTGTCTCCGATGAAATTACACTGAAAAAAATGGAAGCGAAAGGAGAACTTGTTCCAAAGCGTGTTGTCTTAGAATACAGAAATATGCCCTTTGTTGAAATTCTTGAAGAAACTGCTTGCCACTCGTTTACAAAACTGTCTGTTGGAAGCGGAAAAGAACTGCGTGTCGCATCTTTGGAGACTATGATCACTTTTTATTACGCTTTACTGATGTTCACAGATGACGAAAAGATACTCCAATTTTACTTAGAATGCTTGTGTCAAAAATTAGTGGAGATGAGCGAAGCCCTTCATAGAAAAGGAGGAATAGGACCTATTCCTGCTTTCTCTATAGAATGTACAGGGTATCAAAAGGGATACGCAACTTTATTGAAAGAGAAATTTTCACGAATTGCGAGAGAGAAAAAGAAGCGCGCTTCAATGAAGAAACGAAGAGTGTCCAATAAAACACAAAAAGCCAATCAGTAATTACCAATTGTATTGGTTGGACATATCTTCCGCTGCTTTGGCTTTCTTGTCCAGTTCTCCTTTGTAATACGCACAGTCTTCTAGAATTTTAGGTATACTTTCAACTTTCGGATTTGCTTTCGTATATTTCTCCCATTCCGATGCCATTTTTGTAAGTTTTGCTTCAATGACATCTTCTTTTTTCTCTGGAGGAACATCTTCAGGCAATACACATTTGCTGGCTTTTTGCTCTGCCTTCATTTGTCGTTGTAATTTTGCCTCTTCATCTGAACAGATATTCTCAAATCCCTCTTTGCGTCTAGACTCGGCTTCATTGATACGATTGTAATTTTCAATCAGTAGGCCGCGACAAGCAATTGCTGTCTCATACGCTTGAACGTAAAGTAAATCAGGAAGTGTTTGTATTTTTGTAAAGAGACCTTCCATATTGTTCTCCTTCAAACTTTCAGAAACCTTTTGACAAGGAATAGGTTTTACTTTCATTCTTGTTGAGAATCGTTCATCAGTCTTCTCCCGGGCTTGTGCATCTGATACAGACGCTTCAGGGGATCCTTTTTCCACTTTGAAGATTTTTTCATAGATCTCATTGTAAATCACACAAATCTCTTCTAACTTCTTTTCTGATGCTGCGGATTTCCATTTTTCTATGACAGATTGCTCTTCAAATCCTTCCCGGTTATTGGCTTTCAAAAAAATCATAAGAACAGCACAACTCAACAAAATTCCAACAAGAGCAACTGTAATTGCGGAGAGTGAATCGGATGTTTGCTTAGAAAGAAGGTTTGGATACAACGTTGTAACAGCTGCTCCAACAGCGATTACTCCTGCTGTCAGTAAAAAAAATCCTAATCCGATATCCATATTCTTACTGAAGGGCCCTTTTTTTCTCCACGCCAAAGTAGAAATGTCTACTCGTAATTTTGATTCCTCTTTATTGACACAGCGCAGACAGGCGAAGGCTCTGGGTGCGTTTGCCAAGGCTGTGTATTTGGCCAACAATACAACGGGCTCTCTTCAGACGGTCCGCACCACGCAACCTACGGATCAGCGTGCGATTATCGTAACGGAACAAAATTTAGGTCAGTGCTATTGCGCCACGGATGCTCTCGCGTATCCCTATGCTTTTAATCCGAGTGGTGGCCAGTGTGGATGTGGTGTTGGCCCTTCCTAAACCATATGGGATCTAGAGAATCAATTTGGTAACACCGCTCTGGACACATACTTATTTCAAACAACTCTTGCTTATAACGATTGGTTCTGAGTAAATGCCGCAAACGAAGTGTTAAACAGTATCGTTTCCAGCATTGTTTTATGATACGCTGAGAGTTTGTATGTTTGTCTTCATTCCAATTGCGATCTGCTGTGAAGAGTTGCGTTTGTATGTTGAAAGAGCTCTGTGTTAGACAATTGTTACTAATGAGAAACACTGTAAAGCGTTGCGTATACATTGGCAGATATCGGATGCGATTGGAATTTACAGTGAGATATCGCAGATGTTGAGGAAGTTTGGAAGGAAGTTCTGTGAGATTGTTTTCATTGAGAGTAAGAACTTCAAGGGAATCGGGTAAATTTCTGGGGAATTTCTCAATTTCATTTCGGTCCAAATGAAGTTCTCGCAGACCTGAAGGCCAACTCATAGGAAGGCCCGCAAAGTGAAGATAATTGTAGCCTAGATCTATAATTTCTAGAAGAGGAGGGAGTCTGCTTTGAACCATTGAGATATTATTTGTATCAGCAATGAGTTTTTTCAGATCTCTTGGTAGACCAATAATTGTTTGTAGACGATTCTCACTTAGATATAATTCTTCTATATTTGTATACTGAAGAAAGGGAGTATGCTTCAAACAGTTGTGTGAGAAGTCTAGGATTTTCAGTCTTGGAAAGAATTGAACAAATTCTTCATTATCAAAGATATTGATTCTGTTATGATGAAGAATAAGGATTTCAAGATGAGGGAGTGGTTGTGTGAGGCCATCTCCAAGAATACTGTTGAAGCTACAATCCAACTTCTTGAGTGTAATGGGAAGGCCCTCAAGACTAATCAAACGATTCCCGTGGATATCTAATTCCAACAAAGGAAGAGCATCTAATTCGGGAAGTCTAGAGAGACACGCATTGGGTAAGCGTAGTGTTTGCATTGATACGATACATTTGGAAGTGCGATTCCTTTGTTCAATTTTGTAACCTAATGAAGAAACCAGTCACGCGGGATTTCAATGGGAACCATATACGTTGAAGAGAGTGGAGCAGGTTTTACTCCAAGTTTCTCAATTTGTTTCGGATTCAACATCAAAGAAGTTCTTGTTTGTTCATAAATTTCTCGTGAAATCTGATTATTGCGAACAACACCCATTACAAGTGGACGTTGAAGAGGAAATGGTTGATTTAACACGACAAAAAAATGTTTGAGTGTATTGGATTTTTGGCACATACTAATTTTTATTTGACTTTTTATTTAGACTCCAGCGTTTACTTCTTCACACCCACCTTGGCTACAATCTTCTTCGTAGTCGTGGTGGTGGGCTTCTTCGCAGCAGCAGGAACAGGGATCGGCTCGTGGTCCTCTGCGTCATCATCCAGAGTCGCAGCGGGAGCAGGGGCAGGAGAAGGAGTAGGAGCAGGCTTAGGCATCATTGCACTCAGAACATTCTGCTTCGGGGCGGGAGCCTCAAACGCCTCATCCTCCTCACCATCCTCCTCTGCGTCCTCAGGCGCGAGGGACGCAAACTTGTTGGAAGAAGGCTGAGCAGGGCGAGTAGAGGCCTTCGGAGCAGGAACATCATCGTCGTCCACGAAGGCATACCCGCGGATGCTCTCAGGAACCTTGTCCATTCGGATCTGCTTGGCCTTCCAAGAAAGACCAAACTTAGACCCCGCAAACCAAACACTCGTGCACTGGATGAGAGTGGTCAGCATAGCACCCTTCACAAGGAGATCCTCAAGAGGAACGCCCTCATACGCACGGGCCTGATCATCATAGACCTTCACGTCAAACTGATCATTCTGCTTCTTGAGGTTGACCTTGAAGGTAGGAGGATACGGCTTCGGGTTACCCTCTGCGTCCTTCGCGACCTTGACCATCGGAGTGTAGAAGGCCTTGACGACCTCGCGTCCAAGATCAGCCTTAAACCAGGCCTTGGAATTCTTCACACCCTGATCAATCATCCACTCATCCAGAGCAGAGAACGCATCATACACCGTCTTGACCTTGGGGTTCTCATCGTAGCCACGAAGAGAGAGATCCATTGAATACTTGACAGGACCCGCCTTGTCAAAGGTGTTCATTCCATACGGGAGCGAGAGGGAGCCAACCTGAGTCGTCAGGATTCCAGATGAGCTGTCGCCATACTTGTAGAAGAGCGACGCCATCTTGCCCCCGGACTCAAGAGACTTCATCGGGCCGATGGAGAGATTGGAAGTAGAGAAATCAGAGATCTTCACGATAAGCTTAGACATACTATTCAAACACGCTATGCTGGGGTATAGCCGGTTTGCGAATTCAATTTTGGTGCCGCGCCCCCTCCACCCTGTCAATCCACACATCCACCCCTTTTTTTTTATTAAACACGATTAGATTCAAGATGGCAATGAGTCAGGGAGAACTTATATGGAGAAGACAACAAGAAGCCAATCGGTTTCTGAGTCGTCAGCAGACAAAAGACTGTAGTTTACAAACCTATATTAATCAAGCCAAGGCCTCAAGAGTTATCTTTACTGCCACCCCTACAAATCAGGCGATTGCTGGAACTACCGCAAGAGGGCCCACAGACAAAGGAATAAATGCAAATGTTTACAATCCAGATGGTCAAGTCCCCACTTGCTGCGCAACAGTTGTTGCGAGTGGAACGGAAGTCAACAATCAGCAGAACCGTGTAGCGATGAAAAATGCGGGTGCGGCTATCTGTTGTGAACCTGATTACTCTCGTTTTAACGGCTATTCCATTGATCTGAGTGGCCAATTTGTCAAGGGTGGTGTTACGTGCCCTCTTCCCAATTTGGTCAATACAGCAAAGGTTCCTGCGTCTCTTCAATGTGCGTCTTGTTTGAAGTTCTACTTCCCTATTCCTGCTCAGCCTCCTCTGTGTTCCAATTGTGGAACCAACTATCCCAATACTGCGTTATATCCTCCTCCTCCTCTGGATCCTAGATTTGGACACTATGGTTCTGCGGGTGTCCCTCGTGTAGCGGGAGATGACAGTCTTCCAGCGAATCTTGTGTAAAGTAGGATGAATCAGAAGAAATTAGTTTCAGCAATAGCATTTGTTGCTGCTATTGCTCTTTCTATGGTTGTCTATTATACCTTGTATAGTCCTTTGTATATTTCTGCAGAAGAAGCAAAGAAGGGTCTTGCTGAAGGTAAATTTCCTGTTGTCTTGGATGTTCGCACAGATCTAGAATATAAGCTTGGTCATTATCCAGAAGCTGTTCATATTCCTACGGCGAAGTTGGCCGATTCTGTAGAATCTGCTCTTCCTGATAAAACAAAAGGAGTTCTTATTTACTGCAATACTGGACAACGATCTAGATACGCAGCAGACTTGTTAAAATCCAAAGGATACAAAGAAGTTCGCTACATCACAGGTCCTTATTGGAGTTTGCTTCGTTAAAATCCTAAACTTTCAAGAACCCAAGGATAGGCTTCTCCAGCTTCTGGGACAACCTGAACCAGAGCCATTAAAATATACAAAGCACCCAGACCCTGTTGAGATTTCTGAGGAGCTCTTGTGAGGAATTCCAGAATTAAATTTAAATTCGCCCGTCTCCACCAACGCAAATCGTGGCTCTGAGACTCCAGGCGATCTGGAGGAATACGGAATAACTTTGTCATTCCCGCATTGTATCCAGGAACAATGGCTTCTTTCTCAGCAGCTGTCAGACCCAGTTGAAACATCCAAAGACGATAGATTTTTCTGTAGAAAACACTATGGTCTTCTAATTTCATTGCGTCAAACCAACGACAAGAAGCACGGTATCCTAAAGCTTCCATCTTGAAAAAGACATCCAAAACCTTCTGATTCCAGATTTGATCTTGAGTCATATTTTCACCTGTCGCATACAAAATCGCATATTTTCGCTGACGCAACCAAAGAATTCTTGAATGAATTCTATGAAGTATCTGAGAATTCATAAGAACCCGTGTATAAGGATTGAGTATCTCATTGCCTTCTGTAACGAGATGACTTAGAGAACGGATATCAAACGCCCAAATTGTTTTTGTTTCATCGGCGAACGAAAAGAAATAGGTGGTTGGAATGGAGTCCAGAGTATCCAAACTATAGACTTCTGTTGAATTGGATGAGATCTCACGACAATTTGCAGAAGGACCTTGCCTTCTGAATCGTTGTAAAGCAGACCATTTCCTCCAGAATCGTTGAAGAGTTTGAATAGATCTTGTAGTTGACCGAGTAAGAATTGTTTCAGGAACAGCCTTGTCTTTTGGAATGAAGCGAGTGGGATTCTTGAAATGACGTGAACAGAAGTCCCCATGGGTCGCAGGAAAAGAACAAGGCTGATCCTTATGTTTCTTACTTTTGATATTCGCACACTTTCTGAGTGTGTGGGCCTCCATTCCTAACTCTCTGAGGAAATCCGGGATGTTGAGAGAGGGGAAAAGGTATAATTTACGCAGGTATTTAAACGCAGATAGGGATCCTATCATACCCCGGGGCCTGTTTAAAAAAAAAAGTTCCACGTGTGAGCCCGGGCGCCAAATTGAACGGGTTGGAAATAAAAATTGATTTGAAAATGTCCCTGGAGGAATGGCATAGTGCGTTTAATTAAGATGAATTCTTCCACCGGTACTGGTATGATGAGCTCCGCTGTTGCTTCCTCCGCTGCTAAGGGTAAGCGTGTTGCCAAGAAGGCCGATGAGGCCGTTGCGCCCGTTGTGGCCGCCGTTCCTGCCCCTGCCCCCGCCGCCGCCCCTGCGGCCTCTGCTGCTGCTCCCAAGGCCGCTCGCAAGTCTGCTGCTGCCTCTGCCGCCCCTGTTGCCGCCCCTGCCCCTGCGCCGGTCGCTGCTCCTGCGGCCGCCGCCTCTGAGGCCCCTGCTGCGCCTGCGACCACTCTGGATGAGGACCTCAAGTCTGTCCTCACCACCCTCACCTCTCTCCGCGAGACTGTCTCCTCTATGATCACTGAGGTCAAGCGCCTTGACAAGCGTGTCCACCGTGAGATCAAGGATGCTCGCCGTCGTAAGCGCCGCGTGCGCGCTGAGGGCGAGGAGGCGACCAAGCGTGGCCCTTCCATCTTTGAGATCCCCACCAAGGTCACCGATGAGCTCTGCGTGTTCCTCGGCAAGCCCAAGGGCACCCTGATCTCCCGCTCCAACGTCACCAAGGAGCTCAACAACTATGTCAAGACCCACAACCTCAAGGTCAAGCACGACATCAAGCCTGATGGTCCTCTCCGCAAGCTCCTCCAGGTCCCTGAGACTGAGCAGCTCACCTACTTCAATCTCCAGAAGTATCTCAACAAGCACTACATCAAGGAGGCCAAGCCCACGGCTTAAGCTAACAGAGTGATCTGAGTGCGAAAAAAATAAAAACACAACAAAAATTCTTTTTTTTGTGTTTTTGTAGAATGCGTTCCAAGAGAAATTCTACTCGTAAAATTCCACCAGCAGTAGCGGAAGGTGCCATAAATTTAGTTCAGCTACTTGTTGAAGTGGGTGGTAAACGAAGAACGAGACGCAGAAAAAAGTCTCGCAAACTGTAGAATGCGTGAAGCGGCTACTCTCCTTTTATTGGTAATCGTTACCATTTTATTCCTCACCTTTTTTGCGACCTTTGGGAATGATGGAACAATTCTTGTCGGTTGTAGTAATGTAGCACAGACGAGGGGTGGAACGATTTGTTTAGATAGAGCCTATCTGCGTTAGATAAATAATTGTTTTAAAATTGACAAAGCCAAGTATCCATAGATTGGATCACCGCAAATGCTATCAAATCCTATTGTTGAGCGTGAAAAGGAGGCCGAAGAAGAATATCGGAAGCAAAAAGCGTTTCGTTATCCCTATCAAATCTGCTGTGTATATCTTCCAGAGGATGGTCACGACTTTCCAATCTTTCACGAAGTGAAAAAATATTGTGATCAGAATAATTTAACCTTTTATGCTCGTGAATACGACTGTCAGAAATACGTAGATGATATTGCTGTAAAAAAGGTGTTAGCGTTCCATATTCTCTACAAAGGTAATGCACAGGAAACCCATTACTTTGATAACGACCCGGTTCATAAAATTCAACTCTTTATTTGGGCCTATCAAGATGTGGAACGGGAGAAGGCAAGAGTTCGACAACAAAGAAGAGAACAATGGGATAGATTCAAAGAAAGTTTCTCTGAAATCTTTACATTGGATCACTTCAGACGAAAGCCTGCTTTGGATCTAGAAGCTTCTCAATCTCGCAGCAGGAGTGAAGTGCGGGAAACTACTGAAAAAAAGAACTCTCCGAAAGATGGGGATGTGAGTTTCACACCCTAGAGTTGGTCGATTAGCTCAGTTGGTTTAGAGCGTGTGGCTGTTAACCGCAAGGTCGTCGGTTCAACCCCGACATTGACCGCTATTTTATAAGTGCTGAGCACTTATAAAATAGCAGTGCTGCCTCAAAAGCCTAAGGGCTTGTGAGCACTTACAATTGGAAGAACTTTCTTGAACTCAAGAATTCTTCTTTGGTATTTCCTTGAAGCAATTCTTCTCTCCGCGACAAGAGATTCTCCAAACTACCATAATACCGAATCCAAACAATTGCTTGTTGAGCAGAGGTTCTTTTTAATTGAGGAGTCTTTTCGTATCCAGCCAGTATCGCGACATCCATCCACGATTTGGAATGAATGCCCAGCTTTCGTGAAATATCACTACGACGAAATTCTAAGAACAAGGGATCTGATTGTGTCTTTCCTAACATCCAGAGTCTCTCCACACCTCCCACAAAGAGATCCATGTCATTTGCGATAATTACATCCACTTCTCCTTTCAAGGACGCTTGAATTAACATATCATCCGATTCTCCTTCACATAGGAAAACTGGAATTTCAATTTCCCGAACTCGTCGCAGAAAGTCCTCTCGTATCTCTTTCTTAATACTGTAACTTTCCACTTCATACGCAGCAATTTGTTTCTGAATGAGAGCACGTGCCTCTTCATCCAATGATCCTGATTTTTCAGAATCATTTAAGAAGATTTTCAAGGCTTCTGCTTGCTTGTAAGCTTGTTCTCTCTGCTGGCGTCGCTGAGCTAACTCTTCCATTTTTTCCTTGGGAGGATTTCCATCTACAAACACTGTCAGCGAATGCGTGGCCTTTAGTTTTTGGAAGAGGTCAATACACGAATTCAGATCGTGTTTGAATTTATAAAGGAAGGGATACGCATCCAACCCTATTCGGAGAGGAGTAAGACCCTCTGTAACTACTTCTGTGCTATACTGTTTCAAACACGAATACAACCCCTTCACACCCATCTAACGTTTTGTTTGCTTGTATTTTCTACGGTTAATGGCTCAATTTTCATTTCTACCTCTTCCATAAAACAATGGATTGGTTATATGTTTGGTCACCTAGATATAAATTTTTCCATGAATAAATTTCTGCTACGACAAAGGATTGTTCTGGATTTCATATTCAAGGACTTTTTGCGGATCAAACGATCTTTAAACCTTTGGATGAATCATCGCATTTTTTACGAGGCATTCCCATTAAAATTCACGCCATTGTGAATTATATTAAGAAAAATATTGGCAAAACCTTCTTTTTTACAGATGCTGATTTATGTATTATGCCTTCTTTTTCCGCAAATGATCTGGAACCCTATAAAAACTATGACATAACCGCAATGAAAGAAAATGATTCTGAAATTCAATACAATATTGGTTGTCTCCTTATTCAGTGCAATCCTGAGACACTTCGTTTTTTTGAAAAGGTCTGCCACCGTATCCGCACAGAGAAACTTCTAGATCAAAATGTTTTTAATCAAGAACTTTCTTCTTTTTCTCTTTCCATTGGAACATTCAATGACAAGGAATTTCTACAGTCCAATAGTCTAGCAGAGAACGAAGATTCCTACAAAATAATTCAATGTCTTTCTTCCAATATGGATCAAACACACGCCCTTGTTGAAAAAATCCTCACAGTAAAACTCTTTTTTGATGCTTCTGCATTTCTGGAGTATTTACCTCAGGATGTATTGGAGGTATTGTCAGAATTAGAGACACAAGAAGGGGTGAGTGAGGCGTGAAGAAAGCCCTTCAAATGAAGTGGCTTTTGGAATCTCAATATGAAGAGACTTGAGTATATTCTCACGGCCTACTGTATATCTCCAAGCATAGTCTTCCGAAGTTTTCACACCATATTTTGTAAAGAGCAATCTATTTTGATTGGATATCCAAGAGCTTTGAAGTTTCCAAAGATCTTTCGCTTTGTCCTCATTTCCTCTTGAACACAAAGCTACCAAGATTAATTCTGCCCAAGTTTCTGTCGTGGCTTCTTTTATCGGAAGTGAAGCATTAGGATCTGTACACGCTGCGTGAAGCAATTCGTGAATTAACACACGTGAGGCTTCTTCCAATCTATAGACTACAATTACATTCGGATTGCAAGGATAACAGTATCCTCCATTCACGTGTTTGGGTCCAACTTCTTCACCCTTTGATGGAAGAAGACGAGGAATGTTGGCTGGAAACCAAAAAATCCGCCATTTGACTCCGTGTCCTGTAGGACCAAACCATTGAACTATAGACGCCCATTCATCCCACGGTGGCTCAATTTGAGCATCATTGGGTTGAATCCACAAGACCTTCGCATATTTACAACTTTTTGCCTGAACTGTCGCTGTCCCCAGTCTCACAGTTTCCCACATATTTCTACGCAGACGCATAGGATCAAAAGGGCTATCTTGACTGGCTTCGTGCTCAAACAGCTGTAGATCCTCGTGATTTGGTCTGTCGGGTTGCCACTTTGGTAGCGGCTGTTTGTATTGCTGCTTTGCGTGGTTTACGAGAGTCCTCAGAACTAGAGGAAGTTCCCCCATCTACTGATTCTTGAGAAACTGCTTCACGAATTTCTAAAAACAAAGCCTCCCATAACAAAGGAATTCGATAACTGGGGATTGTTTCACCTGCTGCTGTTGCTTCTTGCTTGGCCAAAATAGCCAAAATCTTTTTCTTTTTGTAAGGTTCTAGAGGCAAGACAAGAACACTGTCCAATAAATAATGAACGCAATCTACCCACCGCAAATTTCTCATCAATAATTCATACAGAAAGCTCCGAATTTCAGTTGTCTCTGAAAGAACAGGAAAAGGCTTTTGAGACCACGAAAGTAGAAGGTTTTGAAAGATAGACTGCCAATTTGGTGTTTGTTGGACAATCTGATGTTTCGCAACAGGGATCTCAATAAAATAGTCTGAAAGTCTGTCTGCGACAGGTAGTTCCGATGTCATCCAAATGGAGATGTCTCCAAAATTATTCTCAAGCAACGAATGGAGTAAAAAATAAGATTCTGTGCTGAATAAATGGGCGTGGTAAAAGACCAAAATACGTGATGCACGGCCTTGATTTCCAGCAAGAACTTGGCTTCCTGTTCCCCAACGCTGAAGAATAGGTTTCAAATAGATCTTATCCTGCATAGACATTCGCGCAATATCAAATCCAATGTGAAGCAAGGAAAACTCATAGGGAAAGGTATCCTTTTCAGAACCACCATCGTCTCCTCCATCATCATCTACCGTGGTGCTAATTTGTCCATTGTCTGATTTGCTAACACCTCCCATAGAGAATTGACGTGTCTGAATGGTCAAAGGTATGCCACGAAGGTTTGCCAATTGCTTTAAAGCAGCGTGAAGTGCTGTTCGTTTTCCAGAATGAGGCTGGCCTCTCCACGAAAGGTTCAAGCTATCCATCTAGACAATCATAGAGAACGGGCTTAAGCACTCCAGCCATTTGACTACAGATGTGGATTGAGTGGACAATACCCATTCAAAAACTAGAAGTGGGCAAAATTCAAGTTGGCGCACTTCAAAAAACCCAAAAACCGTTGACTCCCCTTTCGTATTCAGATGGTCCAATTGTATTTCAAAATCTAAATTTGCTACTTCCTCCTCTTTCCATTAAAGAATACGATGCGACCACAGGGAAACTTATTCTGAATCTAACAGAATCTGCTTCAACTGCTGCGAAACTTCTTGCTCTTCAAGAGTCACTTCTTCATACGGTCTACGCGAATCAAAAGATCTGGTTTCCAGAAAGCACACGATCACGTGAACAAATCCAACAATTCTTTCAGTCCTTTGTGGAAAATACTCTTCTTCATCTGTATTGTCCCCTCCAAACTCAGGAAAAACGTCATACCATTTACATATGGCGAGACGGAGAATGGAAGAAACTCACGAATGCCGGGCTTTTGCAAAAAGGACAATCCATTCGGGTCGCCTTGCGACTCCAAGGAATTTCCTATCAAATGCATCAAACTACAGGCTTATGGACTGGTCGTTTTCGTGTTCAGCACAAGATCTCTTGTCTGTATTCGTGTTAAATCGCCAATTGCTGAAGAACAGAAATGCTTACCGCCATAATTCCCAAGAATGTATTAAAGGTCATCATAAAGATTGTAAAGGGGATTAGCATATCCACATTGGACATTAAATAATAATACATTAGGAATCCCAAGAATATAATTGTGATAGTATTCGCACCCGTTAAAATGAAAATCTGCTTCTGCAACTCATTTCGTGTATCAGAATTTCCAGCGGACATTCCGATATAAATGACAGAAATAGCTACGCTTATAAGAACAAGACCAACAAGAACATAAGGAATACTTTCTTGGATGCTCGCCATATCTACCTAGAGTTCAAAACTTTCTTGATGCCTCCCATAACTGATGTGAGACTTCCTGTATTCGCACTAGGAGCACTGGGATAGTTTGGTTTTTTCGGAAGATTAGAACTTGTTCCCATATACAAATATGAAATTCCTATGAACAAACAAAGAAATATGATGGGTGTAAACACATAACGCCAATATCGCACGTTACTAAACCTTTTGGTGACTGGCTTCGCCATACTCTCTCTCTACAATAGAGATGAGGAAGACTCGTCGTGTCAAAAAACACTATCCTCCACCGGGTCCATCACAATGCCATCCGCGTGTAGGCGCCAAACGACCCGCACACGGATGCCTACCTCCCGATGTTTTAGAAAAAGCCGCAAGCCAACTCAAAATTCCTACTGGCTCTGGGCCTCTTCAGCTCAGAAAAGCATTGGAATCTCATTTAAAAGTTCAACAGGGCCGTGAGATGTCTTTTGTCAAAGCATTGCCTTTCTCTGATGCTGAAAAGGCAGAATTAATGAAACTCTATTTGCGACCGGAACAGCCCAAGGAATGGAACAACGATCCCGATATGTGGTTAGACAGTATGAATATTGAATCGGTTATGAAACAATACGAAGAGACGTATCCTCATTTTGAATTTATGGGGCCTTTTCCTATAGATTTTGCTGCTCCCGACCCGTATGACAAATCAGGTGGAAAGAAGTGTCTAATCCGTGAGATATGCGGAATCCGTCTTTCTGAATTACAAGCAAAGGGGACAACATCCATAGGAATTATTTACAATCTTGACCCTCATTTCAAAGACGGCAGCCACTGGGTCGCAAATTACATAGACATACCCAATCACAAATGCTATTACTTTGACTCCTATGGATACGAACCTCCCAACCAAATCGCCATTTTTATGAAATGGTTGACAACTCAAGATCCGAGTATGAAATTAATGTACAATGCGAGACGATTCCAGAAACTTGGTTCTGAATGCGGTATGTATTCTATCTATTTCATAATTCGGATGCTTTCGGGCGATACCTTCCGTCCTTTCTGCAGAAAGCAACCCCGCGATTCTGTGATGTTGGATCTCCGAGATTGGCTCTTTTCTACGTAGTTCTTCTCCAAGGGAGAAGCGAAACCTAAGGAAAGAATAGGCCTAAGAATAGAATGTCTGACGAGTATATGGCGAGTGGAAAGATGAACACCCAAAGACAACAGAACGTGTTTTTGAGTGCCCAAAATGAATCAATGCTGGATAAACTTGTCTATCAGGATTTTCAACGTCGGTTGGGTTCTGATTTGACGGATAAGCAGAAACAAAGACTTCTCCGAACGGTTCGCCACTATATGAATGAAGTTGCGGAGGCTATTCCGAGTGCTCCTCTTCAAGAGAAAAACAAGGAAGTTCTGTCAGCAACTGTGCCCGATTTTCTATCTTACATAAATCGCTCAGCTGCCGCACCTGCGGTTGAGGATCGCGATACGAGCCGAATGGATGTGGCTTCCCGTTTTAATCAGCTTCAAAATGAGCGCAATGGAACCAAAGCCACTCCTCCTGCTCCTCCCAACTTCCGTATCGCCCTTCAAGAAGATGGGCCGTCTCCAATGAGCCAGTTTGAAATTGCGCGCAAGCAACGTGAGGAAGAGGTTGCGAGAGGGCAACAGTTGCTCACTGATACTATGCGCGCAGATACCGAGTTTTCCCTGGCTTCCAAACGAGCCAATCAACAAGAGCAGCAAATTCTTTCTGATAGAGATCGTATGAGAAACTTTGCGCAGCGTGAGGCTCAAACTGAAATGGCTTCACGATTCGTCACCCCGGATCCTCGACGAATCTTTATGAAAGATGTTTTGGAAGGCAACCCTGCTGGTCAAGGCACTCCTCTTGAGAGCATTCTCAATGGTGGTGGTTCTGGTCTCGCTGAGGCAAATATGACACTTGCTCTTCCTACTGCGCCTCGGATCAAGCCTCCCCAGCAGGCGGATGTTCTGATCCGCCAAGAGGATATTTTGGCCTACAAGGAAAATGAATACAATCTCCACATTTACAGTGCTGACCGTGATTGGTTGACCAACAAGAATCAGAATCGCTATAATTTCACTGTCACGTTTGATCCTGCGAACAATGGCAATGGATTTAGTTACGCGCCCACCGCGGCTGTGAAATTCAAGAACATTACTCGCATTGAACTTGTCAAGAGTATTTTGCCCATTGAAGGCTTGGATATCGTCCAAACTGTGACAAACCCATCTGGACCTGTCTATGGAACTTCGCTCAATATCAATGTGCTCAGCTTCCCTTATCTCAATATTTACATCCCTGAACTGGACACAAACAACTTTGGAACAGATACTTTTTTGAATCAGGCCTTTGCTGCTGTCCAGTATGACGCCAACTGGGTGACAGATAACAATACTGCTTCCAAGGGTGGATTCTTGGCAATGATTCCTAAGTTCTTGAAGTGCCAGAAAGTCTATACCCCTACTCCTTTAGCGACTCTTCAAAAGCTGTCCATTTCTATCCAGAGACCCGATGGCTGCCTCGTGAGTGATACGCTGGATACCCTGGATATCGCAAATCTTGTTTCTTCCTATTGGCTGAGTCCCTCAGGTTCTTCAGGTGCTACAGTTACAGGCACTGATTATGACAGCACAACAGGCGTCTATATGTGGATTAATACCGCAACGTGGTTCAGCCGTTTCACTGTGAACCAAGGGGATCGCATTCAGTTCAAAGGAATCACCTTCCCTGCTGCTTACGCAGGCAACGCCGCTGCGAGAGATGACTTGATTGCCTTCCTCCAGAGACCTCAAGGCCACATTGTTGTCCAAATTGCGTATGAATCCGCTGCGAATACTTTCACAGATGGAGTGAATTCTGTTGGCTACGCAAACTACATTATCATCCGCTCCAAGATGACTGATCCTACTACAGGTAGCACTGCTGTTGATACATTTGGTAAATTAGGCTCAACCGCAAATAACGCATTCCTCAACACACTTACAGCAACCAATGGTGCTACAGGTCGCCTGATTAACTTGAGCCACCAAACTACGTTAGTCTTGCGTGTCATCACTCGTGATTTGGATTCTACATCACGTCTCCGACCTGACAATGTTGGATTTGGTTCTACTTCATAAATACAGGATTTCTTGAAAAAACTTCAAAGCAATAGACCTTCTATTTTTTTGTAGTTTAATTCCACGTATTCTGGTAGAAGATGGATCCTATTACAGGTCTAGCCGCTTTGGCTGGTGTAAGTCTTGCGAGTATCGCTGGCTTACGGCTGAAAAAAAATAGCGAAGAAGGGTTTGTCGCTATAGGAAATGCTCAATACAAAAATTCTGTTGATCAAAGTCAATCAAGATACAATATGTTTTCAGGACTCATAAATCCTATTACAAATGCTATCGTCCCGGTGGGTTCGCCCGATAGAGTTGCGCAGGAGAAAAGGGATTTAGTGAAAGACGCATTGGGTTCCTATTCTGCTGATTTTTCATCCGATTCTAAAAACACTGTTGTGTTGAAACAGTTTCAAAATCAATTCAAGACCCGTTCTGATACAGATGATTCTTTGTATGCTGCTGCGAAGTTCTGTAGAGAGGCAGGAAAAGGGGACGGTCCTTTTAGCCAACTCAATCCTGATGGAACTGTAAAAGTCCCAGGCGTATCTCAAAGAACGAGCTCAGGGAAACCTTTGGTCTTTGATGAAATTTGTGGAGTTTGTCTTACTGACGGCATAGATGAAGAGGGAAATCGTTTCCGTGGACAGCAGGGTATGTTGATTGAACCCAGTCAACGCCAGGATGCCTACGATGAACAAGAACAAAATGGCTGGTCCTTTGCGCGAGTGGCTCCTTCTGTTGGCTCTTGCAATGGCGCTCCTGATGGCCCTGTCTTTGCTACCAATGCTCGCGATCTCCAACGATTCAAGTCACGTCAAGCCTGCTTGAAATCAAAGACATTGGGTGGAAAAGACGAGTGCGCTTTGTGTTATGAATCTGATGGAGTTTTCTCCTCTGTTCCTGCTGATACCGAGACGTACCCCGTAAATTTCACAGTAAGAGGGTCTGGAAATATGGTTCTGCGTGTTAGAGGAGCTATTCTCGAGCAAAAGAGATTATCTGATACTCAATCTACAACGATTGAGCTTACAAATGCGAAGGAAGGAGATACATTTGTATTTGAAGTCTCTCCTGTTCAAGGAGTTTCTACCCCTCCTACCATTTATGGATATTTACATTCTTTGAATCCTAAGGATGGTGTCTGGACTATGCCTCTTAACCTTTTAACAACGATTGATGATGATTCTGGCGTTGTCCCTAGTAAATCAGGAGGGTTCTTTGAGTTCAAAGATATCGGTTTGACAGTCGCCAGAATGCGTCCTGCTCCTGGCAAAACAACAATGCGACTCCGAGGTGTTGTTCCCTTCACCTTTGTTCAACCGAATGAATTTGCTGCGTTGGACTGCTTGGAAAATCCTTACCAGAAGCTTGAAACCTCTATGAATGCGTTCGCGAAAGACCAACCTTGCTTCGCGAAAGGTTCTCGTCCTGGAAATTACAATGATGCGTGTTTGCGTGCGCGTATCTTAGATGCTGGATGTACAAACAATGGCGACTTGTTTAAGAATCCTAAAGTATTGAATACGTGCTCTCGTGAGAGTTTGATAGACGGCAGCTGCACGAATCCGAATCCTAGACGACCAGTGAATCCTGTTACCCAGGGTCTAAGTCAGATCTATGATAATCTTGCGGAAATTGCGGCAAATGATATGGTAGATCCTGTCTCAACCAAGTTGTGTACTGGACGAACTATCTCTACGCCTTGCGACCCTTTTATCCTGAATGCTGGAACGTTGAAGTTTGGAGATGCGTTACGAAGCAGAAATGCTGCTCAGAGAACGCAAGCAAATCAGTGCCTATCCTTTTTGTATAGCAACAGAGGTGCGAGTGAAACCGCAAACCCTCCTCGTGTGGGTCCTACCTATGACGCAAGTCTCAGTCGCTACAACAACAATCAGAAAGATATCAAAAATATTGTTTGCTTGCCTGAAGGGCAACTCAATCCTGATAGAAATCCCACTGGGAAGGATACACTCATTCGTGTCGCAGACAATGGCTATATGGGCAAGACAGGTGTAGATGCTATAAAACAATATCTTACAGATCAACTTGTGTTGGCTGTGGATGGAATGCGCAATGCGAATACTGATCCTGATAGAAAAGCTGCTATTTTGAATTGCTTTGGAACAACCCTTCGCAACTTACCCGCTGAGGTTACACAAAACCCAACAGTGATCGCCAATCCTTGCGGTGTTATTGCGCAATATGTCCGTGTCTTGCCTTCTCAACGTGTAGGTGATTCCTTCATTGAAATCTCGCAGCTCGTCGTGATTGACAAGGATGGTAAAAATGTTGCGACTGGAAAATCCACTGCGGGCACATCACCTCCTTGGGCTCCCAATATGGCAGCCAGTAAAGCATTGGATGGTGAAATGTATGCGAAGCGTGATAACTTTTACCACTCGCAAACATCAGGAGGGTCCACACAATTCTTATTGAATCTTGGTGCTCCTACCGATATAACAAAAATCATTTATTATACTCGTGGAGACAATAGAACAACTCACTACAGAAAAAATGGAATTCGTCTCCAACTTTTGGATTCGGGTATGCGAGTTGTGAATGAAAAGATACTCAATGATCAACTCGTGGAAGAAGTAACTTATTTACAGACGGGTGCGGCGCCCTCGTGTAAGTCGTCTCTCCCTGTTCCTCCTCCTTTCAGACTTCCCGCTGGGTATTCACCTGGTCTATTCGTTCGTTTCTTCCAACTTGCTGATGCGAACCCCGATGTAACGCCTGGCAATCGTGGATGGGGCGATCGCATTGGAACACCCAATGCCTATAGTTTGATCCAATTCAATGAACGGAACCTTCCTCGTCCCACAAACGTTGCAATGGTAGCAAAAGGATACTATTTCGCATCAGGTCCTGAAAGATTATTCCTTTCTACAACATCAGACGATGGTATCTATGTTGAATTCAACAGACGTCAAGTCATACGCAATTGGACAACCAAAGCTGCTACGCGTGATGAATCTGCTCCCATTCAAATCTCTGCTGCTGGAGTCTATCCCATTGAAATCCGCTACTTCCAGGGTGGAGGTCCTGGTTCTGTCAGCTTTAGTTTCCGACTAAATGACGAACCCAATTGGCGAACGGATCTCTCCAATCGTTTTGCCTACAGAACTGATGAGGTCCAGCGTGAAGAGACAGAATATCAGGCGAAGATTCGTGCGAAACAACAGGCCGAGCTCGCTGCAGCAGCTGCCGCCGCCCGTGCAGCAGAAGCAGCGAGACAAGCGGAAGCCGCAAGACAAGCTGAGTTGGCTAGACAAGCTGTTGCGAGACAGGCTGCTACTGCTGCGCAAGCAGCGGCGGCCGCTGCGGCTGCGAGACAAGCTGCTGTGAGAGCTGCTCCTGTAAGACGCCCTGTTATCTTTGGACCGTGGGTAGGACCCAGAGGAGGAGCAGAAATAGCCGTTACCAATACCTTCACATTGCCAAATGGAACATTGGTCTATGCTATCCAAGATGGCGCATTCACAAAGATGGTAACACAGACAGGAGAAGCCCGTTACTATTCTGGACCTGTCAACCGATTTGATCGCAACAAATGGAGGACATATACAAGCGTTGGAAATAACTATCGTCTGAAATTTGTTTAAGATTGAATAGAAGAATGGCAACCATAAAAGAAGCATTCACAACTCCATCCGCTGCTCAGAGTAGCTTTTACGCTGAGCAACAGGTTCGCTTTCAGGAAGTGGAGCCCAATCGGTTCCTTCCTGAGAATATAAAAAGCAATCTTGGCACTCGTATTACAAATGCCGCTTTGAATCAGTTTGATAAATATGACCCTTATACTGAAACTGTAAGCAACAGATTTAGTTCTGCTGGATTATCCCAAGTCCTTCAAGGTCAATCCAACACGACACAAGAGGAAGAATACTGCAGAACCTTTATGGGTGCGCAAAGTCTCCCTAAACTGATTGCTGATCAAGAAATGGAGAAAAATACTCCAATTCGGTGTGGTTGGAGATATAAAAAGTCCCCGGGAGGAGGCTTACCCCTTGTTTCCCAAGGTGCTCTTGGAACTATCAATGGACCTCTCAATGCGAGCCAGGATGTCCTTGGTAATGGCATAGAATGGATTTGGAATCTGAAAAAGGCAGCGGACCGTCACGCAAAGGACTACAGACGCACGATGCCTTCTTCTGCTGCTGGTCTTGCGGCAGCTCAGGCTGTTTTCCCCAACACTGCGTGGTGTGATCAAACACAAACGTTTATCACCGTAGATCGCAGTGGAAATCCTGTTCGCGGATATACGTGTGCGAAAGACAAAATCGTTACGAATCCCGCAAGCTTCCCTCAGGCTAGATCAACTGCGGCGAGCAGCCTCGCGACGACAAATGCAAATACACTTGTCAATTGTATGACACCTGGAATAAACCCTTCCTTAGGACGCGACTGTCTGCTCCAAGCGATCAAAACCAATGGCTGCTCAACGGATGGAACCTTGTATCAGGCCATTGAATCCGCAAAACCGAGTGCTGCTTCGTATAGCACATTCTTGGAAAGACAACCTTCCTTTATGACCTATCAATCCAAACAAGGCAATAACGCAATCACTCGCGATCTGTTCAACAAGGAAAGAGGAAGTTGGGATATGGCCACGCGTGAAATCCAGAAACTTCAGAGATTTACTCAAAGCGCGAGAGATCCCAGTGCTCGTGTGGCTGCGCAGGATCTTTGTTTAACTGCGGGGCTTTTTGATGATTATAATTTCTGCGCAGATCTCACCGATAGCACAGTCATTGATTCTATTGAACTGAAATGCCTACAGGGTTATTGGCAGGAACAAAATGGAAAGCCTGCTGGATTGTTGTATCCTTCCAAGCGCCCTCTCAAACCTGAACTTGGAAATGTTCGCACGTGGGGTGAGTATCGCAAGGCGGTTGATAACCTGAAATCTAGAATAAACAGCACGAATCCTATTGAACAACGGACAGCAATGAACAACTTCTTGGGTGTCGCAAT
>Ga0129333_10000297_pt1 | contig 37575 bp, 38 predicted proteins | sample CPB6_08_DNA_FD_94474 | JGI IMG/M metagenome (GOLD analysis project Ga0129333, IMG submission 94474) | Freshwater to marine salinity gradient microbial communities from Chesapeake Bay, USA - CPBay_Sum_0.6_0.8_DNA | ecosystem: Environmental > Aquatic > Marine > Coastal | place: USA: Chesapeake... | reverse complement strand
ATTAATTTTTCAAAAAATTTATAGATTGTATTCCAATGTAGAATATTTTTTATGTTAAATTCATTTATATCTCTAAATTACATACCAGTTTTTAAAATTAAATAAATATAATTACATAATTCTTTAATTTTATATTTTCTATTTTTTGTTTTATTATAAAATTTTTCATATAATTTTATATCATTATGTATAATTTTAACAAAAGTTTTTTTCTTCATTTAGAATAGTATAGATTATATTCTTATAAAATTAAATTAATTATTTTATAAGAACTAAAGATAAACAGATTTTATAATAAAAAAAATTGAATTTTTTTTTAATTGAATTGTTTTCAATTATTATCATTTACAAAAATGAATCACACACAACAAAAGTTGATAGAGCAACAAAAGTTGATAGAGCAACAAAAGTTGCTAACACATCAACATTCTATGTTTATGCAAATGCAGCAACAACAACAGGCTTTGTTCATGCAAATGCAGCAAACACAGGTACAAAACCTTTCTTACGGTAATAACACTGGCGCAGCTACTGGCACTAGTGCTGCTACTGGTATTGGTGCTGCTAGTGCTGCTAGTGCTGCTACTGGTATTGGTGCTGCTACTGGCACTGGTGGTTATTACGGTCCTTGCGGTCCTCGTAATCATCGTGGTCCTTGTACTGTAATTACTAAAAATCCGGAAACTAGGTTTCGTAACTCAATGAAGGGACAATTTAACTGGGTATATGATGAAGATGGAAAAACAGACATATATGCTCTGAAGGATGTATGGAAATATGAAGCATTTAAAATCGATAATCAGGGACAATATGGTTTGGAACAAATCAAGCATGCAAACCAAAACGACCCTGAAGCCGTCTATATAATCGTGAAAATCAATCGTGATGAAACAGATGATGATGGTTTCTTCAAGCTAAACCCAGATGTCAACCAAGAGATTATGTGGAAATCAACATGTGACGATAAAGTAAAGGATATTGTAAATGAGGCTTCAAAAGATCATTTTACACATATTTGTACTGAGTATCTCGTGTTGAAAACTACAAGGCACGAAAATCTCAAATCAAGGAAACATCCTTGGAAGTACTCTTACACCATCCTATGTGTGAAGCTCTAGCTTGCAAAGCTAAAAATCTTATGTTCTATGTATATGTTCTATATATATATATATATATATATATATATATTTGTGTTTTATACAAATTAATTATATTGTTCTAAATATAATAAAAAAAATTGAATTTTTTTTTTATTGGTAATTCGATTAATTTTATCTTTATAAGCATCTTGTGATCACAGTCCTCAGTTTTTGTAGTTCTTGTAGTTCTCGTAATCTCAACACTAACAGCACAAGCAGCTCTCAGCAATGGACACTGACAAGCTTCTCCGGTGCTTGGAGGAAAAGGAGTTAGAGTATTATACTACGTCGGCAGCTTTGAAGAAGCTTAGGAAAGAAATTGATTCTCTCCGCATTGTCATTGAGCTCTTCAAAAAGGAAAATGAGGTTCCCTATTCATGGGCAGATGAAATGGATAGTGACATTGAATCACCCGCTGGCAGTAATACTGAGACTGTCCTACCCGCCACCATTGAATCGCCCGCTGGCAGTAATACTGAGACTGTCCTACCCGCCACCATTGAATCACCCGCTGGCAGTAATACTGAGACTGTCCTACCCGCAGCCTCTGGTTCGCCCACAGCCTCTGATTTGCCCACAGCCTCTGGTTCGCCCACAGCCACTGATTTGCCCACAGCCTCTGATTTGCCCACAGCCTCTGATTTGCCCACAGCCTCTGATTTGCCCACAGCCTCTGATTTGCCCACAGCCTCTGGTTCGCCCTACCCTGTGTCTTACAAACAGGTAGTTGGTGATGATTTTGGTGATGATTACGGTTTTGTTCCTGTCAAGTTGAAACCCAAGCCCAAGCCCAGGTCCCGCAACAATATTTTTGGTACCTTTAAGTGGCAATTCAAAAAAAATAAGGATACTGATATGTCCCGTATAACAAGCTATTTGAACAAGCTATTCCAAAGGGTAGATGTAGCTCCTGAGGAGGATGGTGTGGAGGTAGCTATAGTAGCTACTCCCTTTGTGAAAGACAATGGAACAGGAACATACATCATCACTTTACCTGCTGACATCAATGGACAGCTGAACCCAGATGTCAATGACACACTCAATTGGAAGAGGAATATCGCGTTTGATTATATCGAATATTATGAGCGTGTTGTTGATTCGATGAATGACATTTTACCTGTACGATGCAAAGAGTACATTATCCTCGATGTATCTTTAGGTAATCTCGAACATCGACCGTTCGAGTTCACCTTCGTGACGTTAGGTTATCGTCCAGTGCGAGGATCCAAAGGAAAATGACACGGTCTGTGTCATCTCGCCACCCCTTTGTGGGGGTGCTTTGCTGGGCCAGCTGGGCGCGATTGTGTCCTGGGATTCGGATTTCAATAATCCCTTTCCTGAGTGTCTCTTTATTCAGTTCGGAGATGGATACGCATGCTTTCTGCGTAAGGATCAAGCTAATCAAGCCGGTTGGATGATGAAATGGTTTTTACTGCTTCTCCTGACGTTTGTGTATATTCTGTTTTCTACCCTCGACCTGTTCGGGTAGTCAGCAGTCAGCTAGGAAAGATTGTGTCGAGGGATAGCAAGTTGGCATGAGATTTTCTTTTATATATGTGTATTTTATGTGTTTTATAATTTTTTGTTTTATTTATTATACAATAAATTATTAATTATACAATAAGTTATTAAATAAAAATTGAATTTTTTATTTATTATTAATTTATTTTATATATAAATTATATGATGCAAATTACAATTGCCAAAATATCTGATCAACTTAATGAAAAAAAGAAAGATTATGAAAATCTAGAAATAAAAATAAAAAAAGTTAAAATAGAAATTGATAAAAAAAATGAAGAGTATAAAATGCTAGAAGAAGAAATTAACAAACTTAAAATAGATATTATTGTTTATGAATCAACTTTTAAAATTGTTACACAAGAACAATCACAAGAACTAGCACAAGAACAAACACAAGAACTAGCACAAGTACAAGAACAGAAACAAGAACAGGTACATATACATGTACAAGAACTAACACAAACACAAGCACAAATACAAGAACAAGTACAAGAACTAGCACAAACACAAGCACAAGCACAAGCACAAGCACAAGCACAAGAACAAGTACATGTAGTAGTAGTGAATAAGAGAAAAAATAATTTGTTAGAAAGAGAAGAAGATTCAAATATTTTTAAGAGACATAAATTGTGTATTTTACCAGTGTTTACAGTCCATACAAATCCATCTAAAGATACACCAAGATTCCTTAGAGAAGTATCTGCAGCTCTAGGAGCTATAGACAAACCTAATAGGCATGTAGTAACTAAGAGTGATAACTTTGGATTTTTCTCAACATCACATTCTAAAGTTTATGTTATCGGAGTAAAAGACAATAATGAATGGACTACTGATGTAGAAAATACAAGTGATGAGTGCAAAATAATTTGGGGCAACAGCTACATGTATAAAAAAAATGAGGAAATGGATGATATCAAAATGAATCTAAAAAATATCATGGTAAATTACAAGTATCATAATAATGTAAAACACAATCTTACTGTTATGCTCATAGCAAATAGCATAAATATCAATCACACATACGATATCAAGCTTTACACATGGTTACACGAATAATAAAGGCTATTGTGATATTTTTCTTTATTGTATTAATTACATTATATATTTTTATTCCTTATATTGAAACAAATTAAAAAATTGAATTTTGTTTTTATTGATAATAAAAATATATTAGTATTTAAATTTATGATCTTTATTGTTTAACAATAAAAAATATCATACACTAATAACAACTTTTAAAATGACAACTGAAAAGATAAATATACAAGAAAAAATAGACCAATTATACAAAGAAATTGATACAAAAAAAAATGATATAATTAATTTTAAACAACAAATTATTACAAAAGAAAAAGAAATTGTAGATATTGAAAAAATAATTAAAAATATTAAGGAATTACTAGAAATATCATTATTTGATAATTCTTCAGTCGCTAGTGTTTCTAAAAACACAAATGAAGAAATGTTTGAAATATTATCTGATAATTCTTCAGTTACAGGTACTTATGTAGATACAACACAAGCAGTTGAAGAAATAGCATGGAAGAAAAGAAGTAGTAATGTTTATAATCCATCTACAAATATTACTATGCAACAAGCGCAACAAACACCATTAAAATCTCTAATTAAAAAAACATTTAATATACCATTTTCTAGAGAAAATTGTAAAGAGTTTTATGATAGTATTGATAAACAAATTAATACTAATAGTACATATGCAATCTTGAATACTATTGAAGAATATGTTGGTGTAATTGTTTACAATAGTATCAATGAAAGATATAATTCAGATGTTAAAAATAAGTTTGACTATTATAGTACCATTGCTCCAACTCTAATTGGTAAAATTCAAAAAGCTTTACAATCTGTATGGTATAAATTAGAAGGAAATGATAACGAAGTATTAGTAGTACTAGTTAATGAAAACAATAAATATATTTTTTATAATATTAAAGTAGGTTATACAAATAACGGTAATACAAAATTTATAGAAGATAAATATGAATATGATTGTCCTGAGTATAGAAATTGGCGCAAAAAATATAAATAATTATTTTATTATTAAAAAAATTGAATCTTTTTAATATTAATAAATTATTTATAATTGTTTTTATTTAAATGGATTGGTGGAGTTCTATTTCTAAAGATCCACAATTATGGATGAAAATTACATCAGAAAACGTTAACCTTAATAATAATTTAAACAAAGTTAAATTAGAACTTGACCAAACAAAATCAATATTACGTTTGACTGAAAACAAATTAGACATTGCTAATCGCAAAATTAATAATCTAAAAAACGAGTTATTCGAATTAAAGAAGAAATTACAAAAAAAAAATTGAATATTTTTTTATAACAAATTTATTTTATTTATATTATACAATAATACATTTAATTACATACGTGTTCTCAATTTCTCAATGACAGGATATATTGACACTTAAAAAGATTTTATGTTATTTAGGTCTTTGTGGTCTTTATGGTCATAGATAATTGATTTTTTTTATTTATAGTAATTCCTTTATTATAATAAATAAGAAATATGTGAATCGAAGACAAGTTGTATTTGTCTATGTTCCTGTTTATGTTTATTTGCAGAGAACCTTTTGCACTCGGACTATGTACCTTCTACATTCAGCTCAAGTGCATGTGTACTATCAGATGGGATTAAAAACGTTTTTTATTTATAAGTACCAATAACAGTATAAAGTATATACAAAATTGTAAATAATAAATTAAATAATTTTATTTAAAGAGGAAAATATAATATATATTAAATTATATATATTATTAATATCTAATATGAATAGAAAAATATATTCATTAGATGAAAATTCTGAAAAATTATCAAGCGATGATATAAAAAAAATAAGTAATAATTTTAAAGTTCCTTTAAAAGATCATCAAAATACAATAATAAAAACTATGTTAGATTTAGAGAATACTGGTGAAATAAATTTTGAATTAGAAAGTAAAATTATTAGAAATGAAATTATTTTAAAAGAAGATGTTGTTAGAAATGAATCATATTATAATTTATATTATAATGAGAGAGAAAATAACATTGAATTTAGTAATATAAAATATAATATAAATATGAATTATGGTATATTAGCCGATAAAGTAGGCGCAGGGAAAACATTTGAAATTATTGGTTTAATATGTCATACACTAATACCTAAACAACATACACGTATTTTATCTTCTGGACATTATACATCAATAAAATTTGAGGATACAGAAGAATGCATTAAAACAAATTTTATTATTGTTCCTCATAATTTAATATTACAATGGAAAACAGTATTAGATCGTACTAAATTAAATTATTTTATGATAAATAAAAGATCTCATATAGATAATTTAACATCTGTATATAATATTTTTGAAGGTGTTGAAAATCCAGAAATAAATCCTAATAATTGTATAGCAAACTATGATGTTATTTTAATTTCTGCAACAATGTTAGATGTTTTTTATAATAAATTTCCAGATATCAAATGGAGTAGATTAATTATAGATGAAGTTAACACTATTAAATTGCCAGTATATTATACTATTAAAGCAAATTTTATTTGGTATATAACCGCAACACCTAGTGGTATAAGATGGATAAGAAGAAATTACATTAGAGATATGATTGTAGGTATCAATAAAAATTTATTTAATAAAATAGTTATTAAAAACGATGATACATATGTTACTAATTCAATGGCATTACCTGAATTAAATCAAATTATTATTAATTGTGATACACCTACTGTATTACGTATGATTAGTGATTTTGTTTCAACAGATATTATAAATATGTTAAATGCTGGTAATATAAAAGATGCAATATTTAAATTAAATTGTAATGTAGATACAGATGATAATATAATTAATGTAATAAAAAATAAATTAGAAAAAGATATACATAATAGAAAATTAGAATTAGAATATATGGAACGTTTATTACCTTCAGATAGAAGAACACATGATGAATCAATAAAAAAATTAAAAGATAAAATAAATAGTTTTGAAACAAGATTAAAAAATATAACAGAAAAAATTAAATCTTTAGAATCAGATAGTTGTCCTATATGTTTAGATGATATTAAAACACCTACTTTAATCCCTTGTTGTAATAATTTATTTTGTTTGAAATGCTTAGCAGCTATTATTAATAAGAAATGTCCAATGTGTAGAAATCCTTTTACAATGAAAGATTTACATATAATTAATAATGAAATTTCAAAAAAAAATAAAATAGAAAAAAAATTACTATCTAAAAAAGAAAATTTAATTAATATTATTAAAAAAAAAGTAAATGGTAAATTTTTAGTATTTAGTAATTATGAAAATACAAATGAAGATATTAGTAAAATTTTATTAGAAGAAAATATATCATATTCTAAATTATCAGGTAATATTAATGTAATTAATAATACTATTGAAAAATTTAAAAAAGGTACAATTAAAGTATTATTATTAAATGCTACTAATTATGGTTCTGGATTAAATTTACAAATGGCTAGTGATATTATTATTTATCATGAAATGACTACTGAATTACAAACACAAATTATTGGTAGAAGTCAAAGAATGGGTAGAACTAAACAATTAAATGTATATTATTTAATTCATGATAATGAAAAAGTTAATTGTACTAATCCAAATTTAAATTTAAATATATTTGATGAAAATGATGAAAATAATGAAAATGATAATAATAATAATGAAATTAATAGAATATTAAATTTTGATAATAATGAAACTGAATTTAACATTGTTAATTAAAAAATAAATATTAAAAAATAATATTTATCTAATAATATCATATAATATTAGATAAATGGTTAATATTGATAAAATTGAAATAGTAAAAATATTAAATATGTCTTATATATTTTTACTTCATTTTTTCCCTGCATTAATATGTACTTATATTTTTGATAAAATTTTTGATAATAGAACAGAAGAACAATATAATGAAATGTATACAATTATGATATTTATTGAAATATGGTTACATTTTTGGTGTATATTAATTTTATATTATATATTTAGTAAAACAATTGTACAAGTACCCTCGCCTTTTGATAATTTATGTAATACTGGTTTTAAAAATTCTTCTTCAAATGAGTTAAAAAATAGTTTGGTTTTTAGTATTACTTTTCTAATGTTTCAAACATCTTTAAGAGAAAAAATAGAAGTTTTTAAAAGTAGAATAATTAAATATTTAAATTTATAAATAAATTTATTTATAAATACATTGATAAATGTTTATAATTATCAACTTTTTTAATTTTTTTATTTTTTTTTAAAACTTCTAAACCATTTTTTATATCATATAAAGTGAGTATTTTTTGTTCATTTACATCTTTAAAAAATACTCGTTTACAATGTTCAATTTTACTTTGAAATATTAATGTTTCTATATCTCCTCCAAAATTAGGGAAATATTGTTTATTATCATTAAAAAAAATTAATAAACTATCTTCATCTTTTTCTTTTCTTTTATTTTTATTATTAATTATATTAGCTTCTTCATCTGGTTCTTTTTTATTATTATTAATTATATTAGTTTCTTCATCTGGTTCTTTTTTTTTATTATTAATTATATTAGCTTCATCATTTTTTTCTTTTCTTTTATTATTAATTATATTGGCTTCATCATTTTTTTCTTTTCTTTTATTTTTATAATTAATTATATTAGTTTCTTCATCTGGTTCTTTTTTTTTATTAATTATATTGGCTTCATCATTTTTTTCTTTTCTTTTATTATTAATCATATTGGCTTCTTCATTTGGTTCTTTTTTTTTATTATATTTATTACTTATTATATTTAATACTAATTTTTCTTCTTTTTCTTCAATTTCTTCTTTTTCTTCTTTTTTTTTATATCCTTCAATACCCCAAGAATCATCTAACATTCCTAAAAATATATTTTTTAATTCATTTGGTGTATATTCTTCAATAGTGTATGTAAAAGGAAATCTTCTTCTTAATCCTTCATTATAAGCAAAAAAATTCTTTTCTAATGCATTTTTATAACCTGCTATGATACATAAAAACTGATTTTTTTTTTCTGATAAATTTTGATTTAATGTATCTAGACATTCTTTAGAATAACTATCATCTACATCATTATTACCCAAAGAATATGCTTCATCTATAAATAATACTCCTCCTAAAATACTATTAATAACTTCTTGTGTTCTATGTGAAGTTTGCCCTAAATATTTAGCTACTAAATCAGAACGTTTTACAATTCTAAATTTTAAATTATTTGTTTTATTTTTTGGCTGGTCAATAATATCTAAATTAGTATATATTTCTCCCAATATATATCCTAAAGTTGTTTTACCTACTCCAGGAGGTCCTTCAATTACAGTATGTATCATATCTTTATTTTTTTCATAACTCATTAAAAAATAAAGAATATGCCCAACTATTGTTTTTTTAACTGATGTCATGCCAGTTAATTTTTGTAATTTAATTAAAGATGGTAATATTTTATTTAATTTCTTTTTATTAGGTCCTATATTATAATTTTCTATATAACTAATAAAATCTTCTAATGTTTCTAATAATTTAATTTTTTTATTACTTATATTATTTGTTTTTTCATTATCTTCAAACTTTCGTTTCATTAAAATATAATTAATATATTAATTATTACTTTATATATATATATATGGAAATTAACAATTTAGAAAAATTATTAGAAAAATATTTTAGTATAGTAAATACTACATCAAAAACAGACCCGCAAGTTGGATCAGATAAAACATTTTATATTTATACAACAGGTTTAGCAAATTGGAATGATAATAATGATGTTATAATTGATATATGGAAAGATTGTAGATATGATAATATTATTAAACAAATACCAGATTATTTTAATAATATTATAATTGATCATTATGATCCTATTGAAGTTATAGGTGAAAGTAAAAGAGAGATAAAAGAACAAATAGATTCTATTAATACAATATTAAAAAAACAAGACGACGACACTAAAAAAACTAAACAAACTTTTTATAAACAATATTTTGATCATAAAAATATAGATACATCTAAACCATATATTGTATTAGATTTTGCAAGTATATATTATTATAATTATAATAAAAGTAACAACGATTTTTATTTAACAGTAAAATATAATCAAGAAGAAAAAATTTATATAAATTGTATTCATATACCACTTCCTACTAAATTTGAAGATATAGAATTTCCTAAAAATAATTGGTGTGATAATTACTACGAAAATATAAAATATTTTATATATGATCCTATAAATAATAAAATTACAACTTTTATACAATTATTTTTTGAAATACTTGACAACAATTATCAAGAAATGTATCAAAATATTTATATTACAAACTTTATAAATAGAGAATTATATAATACACAAGTTATAGGATATGTAAGATCTAAAACAGGAGGAGTAAATGAAGATGATAACGAATGGTTAAAAAATAATATTAAAAAAGATTTATTTATGGAGTTTTTTGAAAAATTATTTAATCCACTTATTGATATAAATAGTATTAAATCAATTGTAAATTATCGTATATATAAATTATTAGAAGAAAGATTTAATTTACAAAATTAATAAAATATTTTATATTATTTTATATTATATTATATTAATATAATATAAAATATGGATCCTATGTTAAAAAACTCCAGTTATCCAGAAATAGATGATGAAGAGTTTCAAAAAAAAATATATGAAAAAAGAGAGTTTTATGCTAATAGATTTCCAGAAAGAAATGAAATAGTTAATTATAAAGATATTCAAGAATATAGAGAAAAAATTTGTGGAGGGAATTTTAAATTAAGTAATCAACAAATTTTTTTAAGTAATTTTATTAATCCAAATACTCCATATAAAGGAGTATTAATATTTCACGGTGCAGGAGTAGGTAAAACTTGTTCAGCAATAGCTATTGCTGAAAATTTTAAAGAAATGGTTAAAAAATATAATACAAAAATTTATATTTTAGTACCAGGACCATTATTAAAAGAACAATGGAAAAATGAAATAATAAAATGTACAAAAAATACATATTTTAATAATATTAATCAAGAAGAATATAAAGATGCTAATGATAAAAAAACATTGGAAAATTTAGCAAAAATGAATGCTTTGCAATATTATAAAATAAAAACTAGTAAAGGTTTTTATAAACAAGTACTTGGACATAAAATTATTGAAAAAAATAATAATAAAAAAACATATAAAAAAACAGATGACGGAGAGTATGAAAGAGAACAAACTAATGATAAATTAGACAATTTAAATAATACTTTATTAATTATAGATGAGGCACATGGAATGACTGGTAATGAATATGGTTTAGCTTTAAAAAAAATAATTAATAATTCTAAAAATTTAAAAATAGTATTATTAACAGCTACACCAATGAAAAATTTAGCAGACGATATTATAGAATTAATCAATTATTTAAGACCAGTAGAAGACCCTATTTTAAGAGATATTGTTTTTACATCAGATAGAAATTATTTAATGGATTTCAAACCTAATGGATTAGATTATTTAAAAAAAATGTGTATAGGATATGTTTCATATTATAGAGGCATTGATCCTTTAACATTTGCAGTACAAAAAGATCAAGGAGAAATTCCGAAAGAATTAGACTTTACTTATATTATTAGATGCGTTATGGATGAATTTCAATTATTAGGATATAATAATATGAAAAAAGAATTAGATGATTCTTTAGAAAGAAAATCAACAGATGTAGCTAATTTTGTCTTTCCTATTTTAGAAAATAAAGAATTAATTCCTATGTCAGGGATTGAAAGTATAAATAAAATGATTAATATATTACATACAAATAAAAAAGATTATTTAGAAAAATTAAAGAGTAGTTTTTTTAAAGATATTAATAATATTAATGATATTATTAAAGAAACTAGTAATAAAAACTCAATTACTGGATTAATTTTTAAACAACCATATCTTAAATATTTTTCTATAAAATTTAATACTTGTTTTGATAATTTATTAAAATTAAAAAATGGTACTGCTTTTATATACTCAAATTTAGTAAGAATAGGAATTGAATTATTTGAACAAGTGTTAATACAAAATGGTTGTTTTGAATATAATGAAGAGGGAAAATATAATATAAATGATGATTCTTTAGATGCTCTTACAAATTTAACTTACAAAGAATTTAAAAAACAAAAAATAAATCAACAATTTTATCCTACAATATATGTTAAAATAACTGGACAATCTGATGATAATAATGATATTAATGTAGAAGAAAAAAATAAATTATTAAATAATGTATTTTCTCAAATTGATAATATTAATGGTAGTAAAATTAAATTTATATTAGGTTCAAAAGTAATGAATGAAGGTTTTACATTAAAATTTGTTAAACAAGTACATATTTTAGATGTTCATTTTAATTTAAACAAAGTTTATCAAACAATAGGCAGAGCTATAAGACATTGTGTTCATTATGAAATAGCTTCAGAATCAAATCCATTTCCAGAAGTAGAAGTATTTAGATATGTTGTAACTTTACCGAATAAAAGTGAATTAACTATAGAAGAATTATTATATAAAAAAGCTGAACAAAAATATATATTAATAAAAAAAGTAGAAAGAGGATTAAAAGAAATAGCCATAGACTGTCCAATTAATTACAATGGGAATATATTACCAGAAGAAGTTAAAAAATTTGATAAATGTAATGGTATAAAAGAATGTCCTTCAAAATGTGATTTTACAAAATGTAGTTATTTATGTAACGATAAAGTATTAAATTTAAAATATTACGATAATACAACTAATTTATACAAAAAAATAAATAGAATTAATTTAGATTTTACAACATTCACAAATGAATTAGCTAGACCTGAAATTAATAATATTAAAGAAATAATTAAAACATTATATCGCGTATTATATGTTTATACAATTGATCAAATATTAGATTATGTAAAAACTAATTATGATAAAGATAAAATAGAATTATTTGATCCTTTCTTTTTATATAAAGCAATTGATGAATTAATACCAATCACTGAAAATGATTTTAATAATTTTAATGATATTATATACGATAAATATAATAACCAAGGATATTTAATTGTTAGAGATAAATATTATATATTTCAACCATTTACTGAAAATGAAGATGTATTTATGTACTATAGAACTACATATAAAGAAGAATTATTACATGATATTAATATTCAACAATTTATAGAATTAAAAAAAATTAATATAAATGTTAAGAAAAAAACAAAATATAAATATATAATAGAATATTATAATTCTAAACCGGATTATGATTATATTGGTATAATAGATAAAGATAATAATAATAATGATATATTTAAAATAAGACAAGGAAAAAACAATAAAGAAATAAAAAAAGATATTATAACAAAAGGAATTGTTTGTTTTAATACAGAAAATAAAAATTTTTTAAAAAATATTGCTAAAGAAATTGGTATAAAAAATGTTGAAAAAATTAAAAAAATTGATTTATGTAAAATGATAAAATTAAGATTATTATTTTTAGAAAAATATAGTACAAAAAATAATAATAATAAATATACTTTTTTTATTATTCCTAATAATCATGAAAAATATATATTTCCATTAAATTTAGAAGATAGAATTGAACAAACTAAGGAGTTAATAAATAATTCGTTACCTAATAATGTTATTTTTAAATTACAAGATAAAAAAAATGGTATTATTAATGATAATAGAGATCCCTCGTTATCTAGTTATAAATTAAGTTTTCCTTATGAAAATTATCATAATGAATTTATTAATAAATTAGAAGGAATAGGACTAATATTAGATGATAAAGAGTGGTATATAATTATTGAATAATCTTTAAATTTCATTTACAATAACATCTTCATTTATTATTTCATTTTCTTCAATATCTTCATATTTAGGACATAAATAATTACTTATTGAAATATCTGTAGCTAAATCATCTAACCATCCGATAATATTAATTTTAGTATCATTTTTATTAAATTGACTGGCCAATATATTAATTTTAACATAATCTCCTTTTTTTAAGTTATTATCAGTTTCAGTATGTACTATCTCGCCATTATTTTTAATTTTAAATTTATTCATATTTATATTTTTTGATAATATAATACAATAAATAGGACCATTTGAACCTTTGATAATTTTATTATCAATAATATCCATATGAATTAAAATTTGTGAGTTATTAATAGGGATACATATATTAGCAATATATTTCACTTTATATATTGCATCACCTGATAAATTATTTGCATCAAGAATACCATTACCATAACTTATAATTTTATGTACATATGTAACATAACCATATTTATTACATTTATTTAAAACTTTGTTTTTTAGATTATTTTTTAAATTTATAATTCTATTATTATTCATTTGATAAGGTACTAAAGATATAATTTCTTCTAATTCTTGATTTGAATATGGACTAATTAATTCTAATGACATTATATAATTATTACTATTATTATTTTTTTAATTTAATTTAATTATTATTCAATATTTTTTTGAAATAAAGAGATAATTATAAATATTATTATTATTATATTTATAATTTTTTGTTAATTACTTAAAAGAATTATATATATAGTATATTAGAATATTAGAAAGTAATATATTGTAATATGATAAGTGAAATAAAAAATGATAATTATCCATTTACTGATACGGATAATATTATTGAAATTAATAATTATGATTTAAAAAAAAATTTATATTGTTTGAATTGTGGAAAAAAAGGTCATATAATTAAAAAATGTAAAGAACCTCAGACAAGTTATGGTATTATATGTTTTAAAATAACTGGTGATTGGAAAATGTATCAAACAATTTTACAAATTAAATATTATAAAACAAATTATAATACACATTTAAATAATATTAATTTATATTGGTTTAATAATAAAAATAAAGATATAAAAGATGATATAAATGATTATATTGACAAACTAAAAAAAGATATTAAAATATTATTAATAAGAAGACAACATAGTATTGGATATATTGAATTTATTAGAGGAAGATATGATATAAATAATGAAGAAACAATAATTAATTTATTAGAACAAATGACATTTGAAGAACGATTATTTATTATAAATAATAATTTTAATACAGTTTGGGAAGGATTATGGAAAAATACAAGCCGTTGTAAATTATATGAAAAAGAATTTGTAAAATCATATGAAAAATTTAATTATATTAAAACAAATTACATGCATTTATTAACTTCTATAAAATCTAAATTTGATATTCCTGAATGGGGATTTCCAAAAGGTAGACGAAATTATATGGAAAAAGATTTTGAATGTGCTAAACGTGAATTTATGGAAGAAAGTGGATTATCTGAACAAGAATTTTTAATATTATACAGAATATATCCAATAAATGAAATTTTTTATGGAACTAATCAAATTAAATATAAACATGTTTATTTTTTTAGCGCTAGTTGTTGTGAAAGAGAATTAAAAATTAATGAAAATGAAAATCAAATACAAGAAATTGGCGATATAGGGTGGTTTAATTATGACGAAATAATGGATCGAATTAGACCGTATCATATTGAAAGAAAACAAATTGTAGAAGATTTAATATATTTTTTAGCTTTTAATATAAAATATTATCAAGAAAATAATATTTTAAAAACTTTAAAACTTTAAAATATATTAAAAATAATAATAATAATAATATTATAATGAATAAAGAATTATTTAATTTGATAAAAAATCATAAATACGATGAATTTAAAAAAATATTAAATAAAAATTTAGATATAGATTCAGATGTAGATTTAGATTTAGATTTAGATTTAGAAGATGAATATAATAATAGATTAATTCATTATGCTATTATTTATAATCAAGATGAAATTATAACTTTATTATTATCATATAATTGTAATATAGATTATATTGATAGCGATGGTAAAACTATATTATATTATCCTATTAAATATGGTTATAATAATATTTTAAAAAATATTATTAATAATTCAAAAAATATTATTGGTATTCACATTAATAATATAAAAGATAATAATAATAATAATCCTTTACATTATGCTTCATTATTTAATAATAATGAAGCAGTTGAAATTTTATTAAATAATAATACTGATATTAATACTATAAATAATCAAGGGAATACACCTCTTCATTTATCTGTTATTAATAATAATATAAAAAATATTAATTTATTATTAAAAAATAAAAATATAAATGTAAATATATTAAATGAGAATGGACAATCTGTATTTCATATTGCTGTTATAAATAGATTTACTTCTATTATAAAAATATTTATTTATGATAAAAGATTTAATATTAATATTACAGAAACAAAACAAAATATGACACCTATTATGTATTTATTAGACATTAACTATATAAATATTATTTCTGACATGATAAATAATGGAGTATTATTAAATTATCAAGATATTTATGGTAATAATATATTACATAATTGTTTAAAAGATAATAAATTAGATATGTTTTTATTTTTTTATAAAATAATAACTGATAAGAATATATATAATCAAATAAATATAAATGGTTATACTGCATTACATCTATTATTAGAAAAATTTAATAATACAGATATTGATTTTAATCATATTATTAAAAAAACTAATTTAAATATTCAAGATAATAATGGCAATACATGTACTCATTTATTGTGTAAATATAATTTATGGACTAAAATAAAAAATACATTAATCACTAAAAAAATAGATATATTTATATATAATTTAAATAAAGAGACCCCCTTGTCTTATATTAGTAAAGAAAATTATAATGAATTTATAGATATAATAACACTAAGTTATTATAATAACTTAAAAAAAAATCCAAATATTTGGATATCTAAATGGGAGAATGATTGTAGTAATATTAAAGATAAAAATACGTGTTTAAAATCCATAAAAGATTATATAATTAAAAATAATTTTTCAATACCATTAAAAAAAAACATGCAAATTATAAACATAACTAAAACAAAAGATGTAAAATATAATACATTAGTAGGTATTTCATTAGATGTTGTTACATCGTGTATTTATATTGCCAAAGAATTTAATTATTTTATACCATTACAACATAATTTATTAGATAATAGTTATTTTAATACATTTTTATCTAATATGAATTTATCCAGACATTTTGATATAACAGAATTTTATGATATTGAAATATTATGGATTCATCAACATATTTATATACCAAAAAATATTGATAAATCTATTGAAAATTTTAAAAATAGTTCCAAAAGATTAATGATTATACCTATTGGTATAGAATTATCTCAAGGATCACATGCAAATATAATAATTATAGATAAAATAAAATTAATTGCTGAAAGATTTGAACCTAGTGGAAAAGATAACCCTATTGGATTTAATTATAATCCTGATCTATTAGATAAACATTTATTAACATATTTAAATAATTTTTTTAATAATATTACATATTTAAAACCAACCGATTATTTACCAAAAATTAGTTTTCAATTATATGATAATATTGAAAAAGATAATCATATAGGAGATCCTGACGGTTATTGTTTAAGTTGGTGCTTTTGGTATGCATCTGAAAAAAGTAAATATATTGAAATATCTTCTGAACAATTAGTTAATCAGTTAATAATTGCTATTAAAAAAAAAAACTTATCTTTTAAAAATATAATTCGCAATTTTACAAAATATATTACAGATACAAGAGATGATTTATTAAAAAAAAGTAATATTGATATTAATGATTGGATAAGTAATAATTTAAATAATGATATAATTATTGAAGTTAATAATAATATTCAAAAAACAATTTATGATTTAAATTTATAAATTATTAATAATAAAAATAATAATATTAATATAATACTTATTTGATATTTAAAATTACATTTTTTTTTATTTTTTTTTTCATCATATTGTTTATAATAATATTCAAAAAATTGTTTTATTGATATTGGAATCGTTTTATTTTCTTTTCTAATATTATTATGTACATTTAATAACCATTTTATCATATTTTCTTTATTTGATAATATTTGATCAGTTAGAGGATATTTTTTTAAGTTTTCTGTATAATGATTTCTACAACCTTCACAAGGTAAAATATATTGTAAAGATGTAAAAAAATTTTTATAAATATTTTTTTGTTCATTATTTAATTTATTAGGTAATGATAACATTATTGAATCTAAAAAGAACCATGCATGTGGTCCCCATATTTTTGGGTTTAAATTCATTATCAATTAATATAATATATTAATTGATAATTTTTTTTAAAAAGTTAATATAATATAAGAAATAAATATTTTAAATATTACTATATATTTTAATATATTAGTTTTAGGAATAATATCTCCATATCCAACAGTAAATATTGTTGCAGTACTATAATATAATAAATCTGTAAAACTTACTTTTTCATCTTTACATTCACAATTAATATTCCATTCATTTTTATTTCTAAAAAATACATAAAGTATAATTGTACAAAATAATATCCATAATAATAATATTATAGATTTAAATAATAATTTATTATTTTTTATATTATCAATTATAGAATATATAATTTCATTCATTTATATAATATAATATATTTATATATTTTTTTTTTCATTAATCCAATTAATATCTAATATTCTTGATAAAATTTTTGGTTGTAATACATTAAAATAATCAATATATTGAATTACAAAATACGTACCATTTACATATTTTAAAAAATGGTTTTTATGAGGTTTATATTTAATATTATCTTTCCATTCATTTTTATCACATATTAATATATTATGACTATAACCAGAAAAGAATGATTTTAATATATTATGTGTAATATTACTTGTTCTATTAATTTCTAATTTTTCAGCCATTTCTTTTATTTTTTGATATCCATTAATTAATGGATGATTTTTTAATAACTCATTATCAATTAATTTATCATCAAAAAAAAATGTTATTTTTTTATAATTTTCAATATATTTTTTTATATATTCTTCATTAATAATATTATTTGTATAAGTTATTTTTTTATTAAATTGTAATTTTCCTAATTCTGTATTTTTATTAAATATAAAATCATAATATTTTTTATAATCTTCAGGATATATAATATTAAACCATTTATTATTATCTGTATTATTTAACCAATCTATATATAATTTTAAATTTTCTTTAGGTGGTGTTAAATCTTCTATTTTTATATCACGATCAAATGAAAACATTTCTTCTAATTCTTTAAAAACTAATAAATCACTATATTCTGATTTATTTTCTATTTTTTTATTTTTATTACATATTTTAAAAATAGATTTAGATTTTAAATCTTTATCTTGTGTTATTATTATTAACCAACATAAAATTTTAATACATTCATTTAGACAATCATATTTAATTGAATGAATTAAAGTATTAATAATAGGAATACTATCAGATTCTTCTTGACCAAATATTTCTGAAAAATGAATTGTAACATCTAATATATCTTCAAAATATTTATTTTTAATATCTTTTACTTCGTAATCAGAAGTAGTTAAAATATAATTATATTTTTTACATTTATCATAATATAAATTTATATTTTCTGGATGTATAAGATAAAATTCTTTTTCTTCATCTTCAATATCTTTAATAGAAAATTTACCATCAATATACCTTCTTGGTACTTTTAATACATCATAATTTCTAATTTCTTCAATTCCTTTTGGATTAAATAATTTATTATTTTCATATGTATATGAATTTTTAAAAAAATATTGATGTTTTTTATTTATATAGTTTGTAAAATTGTTATTACTAATATCTATATATTTTAAATCTGTTTTTAAAATTAATTCTTCTTGATTTATTTCTTTTGATGAACTAATATATTCTTCTTTTGATGTTAAAAATTTAAATAAATTTAATGTAAAATCACTATTTTGTATATCATAATTTGGTTTTTGTTCATTTAAAAATGTAGGACTATATGTATAATATATTGAACCATTACTAATTCTTCCTACTCTTCCTTTTCTTTGTAATCTATTCATATTTGTTATAGGTATTTTCTTTGTTTCTGATTTATTTGTTTTTATATCAAATGGCATACTTTTAACATGTCCTGTATCAATAACAAATTTTAAATTACTAATTGTTATTGATGCTTCCGCAATATTAGTAGCAACTATAATTACTGTAGTATAATTTGTTTTTACTTCATTTTTGCTATTAACTTCTTCACTATTTCTATCTCCATTTCCATCTTTATCTATATCATTTGCCTCATCATCATCTATATCATTTGCTTCCTCTTTTATTTTTTTAATTAGTTTGGTTTTATCAAAATTTAATTTATTTACTCTTTCTTCTGGTTTTGTAGCTATATTTTTCCATTTTTCACTTAATGAACTATAAAACGGTAATGCTATTGCATATGTAGGTAGTTTTTCATTTAATATTATACATATATTTTCAATTTCTGTTTTACCAATTGAAAAAAATAAAATATCTCCTTGACCATTATTTTTTTCTGCTATTTCAATTGCTTTTTTTATACCTATTCCTTCTGCTTCTTCATAATCTTTAGGATTTTTTTTTTCCCATTCTTCAGATACTTTAAATCTTGTTGTTTCACCAGGAGGTGATATATGGGTTCTTCTATCGATTACAATTCTATCTAATTTATTATCTATAAAATTTCTATTACATGGAAATAATAAATTATCATCTATATTTCTATAATATTTTCTATATATTGGTTCATCTAAATCTATAGTAGCAGATGTAATAATAAATCTTATTTTATTATTAAAATATAATGTTGATTTCATTAATGTTAAAATTAAATCCATATTTTTATTATGTTCATGAGCTTCATCAATAATTATTACATTATATTTATCTTCTAATAATGGATCATCTAATATTTCATCGTATAATATTTTATCAATTAATTCTCTGATATATGTATTATTATTATATTTATGCTTATCATCTTTTGTATTGTATTGTAAATAATCTAAAAATGTATTTATTTCTTCTTTAACTTCAATAGGTACTCCCATTTCTACAGAAATTCTTTTAGCATTATCCTTTGTTGGTTTTATTCTAGGTTGTGTTGAAACAACTTTTGGATTCATAACTAAACAAAATGCTTTTGTTGCATAATATAATAATTTTGGTATTTGTGTAGATTTTCCTTGACCTGTTGCACCTGTAACATATATTAATCTATTATTTAAAAATCGATGATTAAATTGCATTTGATAAATCCAATCTAATGCAAATGGTGTAAACCATTGCATTTTTTCATCTTCTTTTAAACAATCAATATAATTAATTGTTTTATTTTTATTATTATCATAACAATCTAATTTATTATATTTATCATTAGTCAAAAAATAATAAGTATCTTTAAAATTTTTTATATTTTTATCATTAAAAATTATTGTTTGTATATTTTTAGTGATATTACTTTTATATTTATTATCTGTAACTTCTTTAACTGGTTTGAAATTACTTAATAAACCGTATATTATATGACTTTCAAATACAATATCTATTAATATTTTTCTTATTTCTAATGATATATTTTCTAAAACTATATATACTTCTTGATCACTTATATTTGGATAAGTTAATTTTATTACATTTTTAAATTTACTTGTTTCATTTAAATTTTTAATAAAGTTTTGTAAATCTTCATCACTTAAACACCTTGCTTCTGTTATATATTTATAATTATCATAACATATAGATTTTGCAAAATTATATATGTTTTTATAAGTTAAATAATATTTTTTATCTAATTTTATATCTAAATACTTTATTTTATTGTCTATTATAATTTTTTTCCCAAACCATGTTTTATTAAATTCATTTATAGAAAATATTATATAATTATATATTTTATCAATTTTATAAATTGTGTCAACTTTTTTTATAAAATCATTTGCATTTAATAATTCATCATTTTTTATTATTACAGTATAATCATTTTTATTAATTTGTTTATTTTCTTTTTCTTTTTCTTCTTCTTCATATATTTTTTTATTAAATATTTCATCTAAATTATAATATGATTCATAATGAAGAATTATATTTTTTACAATTCCTAAATGAAATTTATTTATTAATTCTGATCTTTCGGTTGCTTTATTTGCACTTGTTAATAGTCTATACCAATTTGTTGTTATTATTGTTTTTTCTTCATTTGATAACAATTCCCAATATTTTTTATTTAATAATAACTCTAAATTAAAAAAGTCACTTATTACTTCTATATACATTACTGGGTTTTTATTATCATATAATTTTTTTTCATATAATAACCATTTTATAGGTAACATATGTTGAAATAAAAATTGATTACAGCAATTATATATATCATATATATGTATTCCATAATAATCAAAATTATTTCTATTAATATTACCAAAATCAATTTTGTTAGTTTTTTCATTAAATTTATAACTTTCTTTCCATAATAAACTTTTTTTATAATGTGTTAATGTGTATGGTAAGCAATTTAACCAATTTACATATAATTTATTAGAAATAACATTTAATGTATCAATTAATAATTTATAATTAACTTCTAAATCTTTTTCTCCAAATTTATATATTGTATCTTCGTTTAGACTTCTATCATAATTTATATTTGTAATATCAGGTTTAGCTATATCTGCTAAACTAAAAATTTGTTTATGTAACTCATATGTCCCGTTTTTATCATCTATATATGGTAATAATAAATTTATTATTGATTTGATATCTCTAAAATCATTTTGATAAAATTGATTGTAATATATATCTTTATTATTTAAATCAAAACAAAAACGACAAGAAATATATTCTATTATTAATATTGTGTAGTTCTTAATTATTTCTTTATCCTTATTTAAATTAGGAAATATTTGATTTATTACTTTAGTAATATTTGTTTTAAAAGATTTATCTATAAATTTCATTATAACATTATATATAAAATTATTTCTAATATTATTTTATTATAATGATAAAAAATATAAATTTAGAATTTTATCAATTTATATTACTTATAATAATGATTTATATTACTGTTTATGTATGGATTAAATCTATTATAAAATGTTCTAATAATATTTGTAATTGTAATTGTAAAAATATTATTAATGAAAATAAAAAATTAAAAAAATATATTTTATATATTAAAAAATATTTACATATAAATTATAATAAATATAAATAAATTTTATTCTGTTTTGTTCATACTTCTTAGTTTGGTAAACATAAATAAATTGACATGATTCTATTTATTTTGAATTTTAGAAAGGTTATAGCAACCTTTCTTATATATTATGAATTTACTTCTTCTACTTCTACTTCTACTTCTACTTCTACTTCTACTTCTACTTCTTCTACTTCTTCTTCTACTCTTTTTTTTTCCAATAATTTTAATTTTGAATGATATTCATTTTTTATTTTAATAAGTTCTTTGATGTATTTTATATTCATCTTATCATTATACTCATTGAGTTTTGTGATAGTTTTTTAAGTTCTTCGTTTTCTGTAATGAGCTCGTCATTCTTTTTAACGAGCTTATCATTCTTTTGTGCAAGATCTTCAATATCTTTAAAGATAGTAACGATTGTTTGTATTCCAGGATTTGTGCGTGCGTCCATTCTTTGCACTTCTAGTGTTGTTAAAAATAATATCATATAAATTAACATATAAAAAATAATTCAATTTTTTTTATAAAAATTGAATTATTTTTTATACTCAATCTTGACTTGAAGCTAAGAACTTAGTCTATATTCACTACTTGCATGCTTGTTTAACGAGAACATAGAGATTATTGTTCTCTGTATTAAGATGTGCGTTTTTTGACTTGAGCTCAGTGTTCTCTTCATTAAACTTAGTAATTTTATGGTTAAGAACCAAGATATTATGCTTAATTTTATCTGCTTTGACCACTGCTTTGAGCTCTGCAATGTCACATCAGTGGTCAAAGCAGTAGTATCAGCGGATGACAAAAACATTGCGTTTTACATATAAAACAATAACCAAAGAGTTCTTAACTCTTACTTCAAATACTTGATTAAAGCTACTCCGGGTCCCTAGTAGTCTTACGCAGCTTGTATTTAAAGTAGAGACATACATTGTTCTGAGTCTCAAAAGACATCGGGAGCTCATTATTGAAAGTGATATAACCACTATAATCAAACCCATTTTCAAGGAGCCATTCCCAGGTAGCGTCTGCTTGATCTTGTGATACTAGACCATCAACAATCTTGTACATTTCATGATCATAGAAATAGCTACTTAAGCTTGTCTCAGGTACAAAGACATAAATGTCATCACCATCATAATGAAGACGCATTTCTTCAATGAAATCATCCCATGTTTCCTTTAGAATGTCAATACGCGAGGTATTATCCTTTTCTAACATGGAACCTCCATTATTAATAAAGACCTGAATATAACACCTTTTTTCAAAAAGTTCAATTTCTTGTTCCAGGTCAAAAAGCATAGGATCTTCACACAGTGGTATAACCTCCCAATACTTATTATATGCGTCTCTGAGAAGTCCATAATCAATGGTTGCTTCTTTCATTGCTTTGTCGATCTTATGCAAGATCGACAGTTTAATTCCTGGTTTTTCTAAGTTACGTACATCGAGTTCTTGAAACAAACCTTTTATTTTTTTAAGAATTTTACAATACCATCCAATCTTGTTAATTATCTCAACTACGAAAGGGCCATACACTCCATGATATTCGGGCTCTTTAGTTATCCATGGGATTGTCGAAGGTTCTCCATCACTGTCATACCAATCTAAGCCTCCTGTCTGCGGAATTGTGGTAGTGACAGCGGTTGTGGCAGCGTCAGCGGTTGTGGTAGTGACAGCGGTTGTGGCAGCGTCAGCGGTTGTGGTAGCACAAGTGACGGAAGCAGACATTCCAAATTTGTGTTCTTGGCGAATCAAAGAATAAAAACTAAAGAGATTTCTATAAAAAAAAAAGCTCAATTTTTTTTACAAAAAAGCAAAAAATATATAACTGTATAATAGAATAAATAAAATATTTTATATATACAGTTATGTACAAAAAACAAACACAAAAAACAAACACAAAAAGACAAGCACTAATACAAACATGTTCATGAATATGAACATGAACATGAACATGAACATGAACATGAACATGAACATGAACACGAACACAAACACAAACAGACAAGCACTAATACAAACATGAACATGAACACAAGAGTGAAGGAGTAGATAGCTTTACGACATAGTTCTTCCTCAGATTGAAAACTAATGTTCGTACCATTGTTTGTACCATCCATCTAAGTTAGCAATGATATTCATGAGATCAGAGATCTCACGCTTGAGATATATGATCTCAATGTTCAAGTTGTCTTCAATATTATTTTTATCTGTTTCGAGATCGTAGATCTTGCACTGGAATTTCATGCACATATCGTTTTTCTCTATCGTGAGCTCGTCTTTCTCTATCATGAGCTCGTCGATCTCACACTTGAACGTTATGATCATATCTTTTTTATCCGTTTCGAGATCATTGAACTTGCGCTTGAGAGCATTCAAGTGATCTTGTTGATCATTTTTCTCTGACGCAAGCTCGTTTTTCTCTATCGTGAGCTCGTCGATCTCATGCTTAAGAGAGATGATCATATCGTTTTTCTCCGTTACGAGCTTCATGTTCTTTGCTTTGAGCTCATTGATCAGCTGCATGTTCTCAGAAAGCTTCTCTGTGAAGACCTTCACAGAGACGACGAACACCATCAAGTAGGCGAATGCCTGAAGCAGGAGGAACAGAATGAACAGAAAGAACAAGGGAGGGGAGTGCAAGGTCATATGGGTGTATTCCTGAATGACGGTTGCGATGGGGGCAGTGGCGAACGCAGCGAAAGCCGTGAAAGCCGCGAAAGCTATGAGAATAGCTCTGATAGCGGCAGACATTCTAAGTTTGTGTTCTTGGAGAATCAAAGAATAAAAACTAAAGAGATTTCAATAAAAAAAAAGCTCAATTTTTTTTTCATATAAAACAAAAAATATATAACTGTATAATAGAATAAATAAAATCTTTTATACTATACAGTTATGTACAAACACAATTAAAAAAAACACTAACACAAATTGACAAGCACTAACATATGAGTACACATACGAATACTATTATGAGTACATATACAATAATTAATTCCTGTGTTTGTACTCATCTAGAAAAGTCTTCACCATAACTGTTGTCTATCAATATGGCGATACAGAACTTCGGCCAGAAGAGAGTCAAGCTCTGCGTTCTGTGCTTTGAGATCTTTGTTCTTTCTTTCCAGACATATTTGCTGCTTATACAAGTCGTCTATCTCGCGATACAAGATATCGACCATTTGGTCACGCTCTTTTTCGTTCTTTTTGATGGTCTCTTTGAGAGCTGCGTTCTCTGCTTCGAGATCGGCGAGGACCGCGGTGGCAACAGTGGTTGCGGTGACGAGGGCCGCGGTAGCAGCAGTGGTGGTGGCGGTGGGAGCTGCAGACATTCTAAGTTTGTGTTCTTGGAGAATCAAAGAATAAAAACTAAAGAGATTTCCATAAAAAAAAAGCTCAATTTTTTTTCATATAAAACAAAAAATATATAACTGTATAATAGAATAAATAAAATTAGCAAGTATAAAATATATTTAGTATAATGCATCAATGCATTATCGATGCATTATCGATGTATAATATATAAAATGACATAAACATTCAATCATTCTATATGAATATATTATATACAGTTCCTGAATACTGGACATATTTGATAATAAATAAAAACTAAAGAGTTTAATGTTTTTTGTGAAATCACAGGCTCGTATAGAAGAAATCTCGGTGCTTAAAAGTTCTAAGCATTCAAGTTTGAGAGAGCTTCGACCTTGTCGATACAGGCAGCGTACACAGCTTCAAAATGCTGCTTAGCCTCATTGTGGAGCTTGGCCGTAGCTGCACACTTGGCTTTCTCTCTTACATAGGCTTCAGCCGCAAAGAGCTCACGACATAGCTAGATCTGTATGTCATTGTAGATCGAGGACTAGTCATTGATCTACTTGTTCTTGTTATCATGTTCAATGATCTGTGTGCGGATAGAGCCCAGTAGTCTTTTGTATTCTTCTTCCAGACTCTTCATATTTTCTTCTATAACGCGGATGCGCGTTGTCAATTCCACTACATCTGCGGGGGAGTAGCACTCCCGCATAGATTCTACTAAGTCAAGACTTAGTGGCATCACCATCGACAGTGGTATCACCAACGGCAGTGGCATCACCAACGGCAGTGGCATCACCATCTACAGTGGCATCACCATCTACAGTAGCATCACCATCTACAGTGGCATCACCATCTACAGTGGCATCACCAACGGCAGTGGCATCACCATCTACAGTGGCATCACCATCTACAGTGGCATCACCATCTACAGTGGCATCACCAACGGCAGTGGCATTGTCATATGCACTGTCGCCAGCTTCACCTGCATCGGCTACAGTGACTTTTAAGTCACCGCAGTCGGCGATGATACCGTCAAGCTCTTTTTCAAGAGCCTCGAGATCTTCTTGCGAGACACTGGTAGAGTCCAAAGACTCTATTTTTGTTTCCCATTGCCAATAACGCTTGTAGTTAGGATCCGACTGACCGCAAGCCGTATATTGCGCGCGTTCTCTTCCGAAGATCTTTGCTTTGTTTCCTTTTTCAAGGAGAGATTCGCAAGAGAGAGGCATCTCTCAGAATACAAATAAAAAATTAAAAGAATTTCCATAAAAAAAAAAATTCAATTTTTTTTTATAATATTACCAAGGTGTTTGTAGAATAATAAAAAAAGCTTATCAAACTGTTTATAGAGTAAATGTAAGATAAAAATTAAAAATATATACAATCTGTTAAAAATAAATAATGTTTAATTTTAATATAAATATATAATATATAATATATTATATTTATATTAAATAATGAAAACAAAAGAATTAGTTAAAAATAATATGGAAAAAATAGAAATTTTTGTAATAATATTAGAACATTTAAAAAATGAATATAATAAAGAAAATATTAATATTCATAAAGTTTTATCTTCGTTTTTTTTAAAAATTTTTAATAATGAAGATATTAGTAAATCTAAAGAAAAATTATTATCAGATATTAAAGAAAAAAAATTAAAATTATTATATAACATTAATTTAAATAAAAAAATTAATATTGAAAGAATTAAATATAATGTTATACAAAATGAAGAAAATTGTAATTATACTGTAAATTTTAATATTAAATATAATAATTTACAAAATGTAAATGTGTATAAAATAATTCCTAAAAATGTTTATAATAAAATACATAAAATTAATTGTAAAAAAGAAAAATATTTATTTTTATTTTATATAATTGTTGGTTTTAATACTGGACAATTTTGGGGACTACATCCTAATATTTATAAATTTATAAATAGTAATTATAAAAATTGTATAGAATGTTTTGCATCTCCTTTTAATAACAATATTAAAAATTATTATTCATTATTGTATCCAATAGATAAATATTATGGATCAAAAGGAGATTTTTTTGTAAATTTTATGAAACTTAATCATAATGTATATGTTATAAATCCTCCTTTTATTGATACTATTATTTTAAAAGTTTTAGATATGATTGATGAAAAATTAAAAAATAATCATATTCAAATATTTTTATATATACCTCAGTGGGATGATATTATTATTCCATGGTATAATAATATTTCAAAAAAATATAATACTGTATTATGTAAATTAAATAAAAATAATTCTATTGTATATGATTATATAGCTGAGAAATCATTAAATGCTACATTTGGAACTTATTTTATATATATTAATAATTTAATTAATAATTTTTGTAATTTGATGCATAATTAAAAAATAATAAATTAACTTTTAATTTTTGTTTATAGCCATATAATATATTAATAAAAATGTGTATTCAAACTAAGCTATTTTTTGTAGTGTAAATGGTCGCATACATACAAGTGCATTATGTGCATGTGACTGTATCAGAGTCTGTATTGTTGACAGTTGTAGTAGTATCTGTGATCGTAGTAGTATCAGTGGTTGTAGTAGTATCAGTGGTCGTAGTAGTATCTGTGGTCACAGTAGTGTTAGTTTTCGTAACATCATTAGTGATTGCAAAAAGCCGCCATACTTCCTTTTCCTTCTCTATCCAGGCCTTATTTGCTGGATTATTATTCGCTAATTTACACCAATTTGAAGCAGCATTAAACTTATGACCAAAAACATCATTAGATGACATCTTTATGTTAAAAGATTATAATTAGAAAGATTTTTTATTTAAAAAAAATTCAATTTTTTTTGTGTTATTTGAATAAATAGATAACATAGCTTGGACGACCTATTAAATAAATAATATAGAACTATGTAATCGCAATATATAAATAACTCTTATTTGAGTATGAACAAAACAGAATAAATTTTTTTATTAATTATAAATTTTTATTTTTTATTGCTTCGATAAATGTGTTTTGATCAGTTACAGGAATATTAATTATATCAATATTTAAATTTTTTTTTTTATTTTTTTTATTTTCTTTTTTATTCTGTTCTACTACAGGTTCAACAACTGGTTCAACAACTACTGATTCAGCTACTACTGGTTCAACAACTACTGGTTCAACAACTACTGGTTCAACAATTACAGGTTCAACTACTGGTTCAACAACTACTGGTTCAACAACTACAGGTTCAACTACTACAGGTTCAACTACTACTGGTTCAACAACTACTGGTTCAACAACTGGTTCAACAACGACTGGTTCAACAACTACTGGTTCAACAACTACTGATTCAGCTACTACTGGTTCAACAACTACTGATTCAGCTACTACTGGTTCAACAACTGGTTCAACAACAACTGGTTCTGCTAATTGTTCAACAACTGGTTCAACAACTACTGGTTCTGCTAATTGTTCAACTACTGGTTCAACAACTACTGGTTCTGCTAATTGTTCAACAACTGGTTCAACAACTACTGGTTCTGTAAAAATATTTAATGTAGCTGGTACTAATGTAACTGGTGCTAATACTGGTTCAATTATTTCAACTGGTCTTTGAATAAGTTCAACGTTTTTATTTACCTCATTTTTTATAATGTTTAAATTATTAATTTCTTGATTTTTTAAGATAGTATTAAATATAAATTTATTAAATTGCGACATATATATTATAATATAATAATAAATAATTTATTTTTATAAAAAACGACTTAAATATATTATTTTATAAATAATATATTAATGAATAGAGAAATTTTACGTCAAAAATTACATGATAGGCTTAATCACAAAAAACAATCAAGAATGACACCAAAAAATAAAGAAATTAATAAAATGAAAGAAGAACATAATGAATTGTTAAAAGATAAGAGAATTACTATACGTATGCTAGAACTTTACAGTAGTGCGTTATTAAAATATCCAAATAATAATATTCCAAAACCTAATGAAATATTAGATGATATAGATAAATATAAAAAAGTATATAGTAATTATATACTAGAAATTATAAATGAATCTAAAAAATATAATTTAGGTATAAATGCAACTAAATTATTATTTGATAATGAATATACTAATTATTTAACTCATATATTAAATATACCTAAAATGCCTAATTTTTTAAAATAAATATTTCTTTCCATAAATTAAAAAAGTATTTATATACATTTTTAACATTAAATTTATATGCTAATATATAATCTTTATCTATTGATTCATTATTCAAAATAATATTATATAATATTTTATTTATATCACTTTCATTATATATATTTAGCATTTATTTATTTATAAAATAATAATATATTATTATTTTATTTTTCAATATTTTTTATCAAGATTGAACATACCTATTGTTTTAACAAAGAATAAGCTGAAAATTATAGAAGAAGATAATGTTCAGCTTATTCTATAATTTTCAGCAATTATTAATGGTAGAAATATACTTTATCTTTAATAAAATTATACATTAAAGATAATATTATTAAAGAATATTAAAATGGAAAAAATTATACAAAATAATTCTTAAAAATTTACATATTGATCCTAAAACTGTTATTACTAAATAAATTTGATTATTTTAATAAAATAAAAATAAATATTATAATATAATTATATATATGAATAAATATTTTAAAATAATATATTTAGCTTTAACAAATATATTATATTGTCAATATATTTATTCATATCCTATTAGTATAAATAAGTTTGAAAATTTTGATAATAAAAATGTTTGTTTATTAAATTATAACAAAGTGTATAATACTTTTTATAGTTGGTCAAAAGAAAACAAAAATTATCAAAACAAAATAATCAATGATACTTTATGGTTAAATAAAAATAGATTTATAAGTCCAACTATTGTTATTGGTATTTATAATACTGAAACAAATTTAAATTATATATGTTTATTAAGAGTAATATCAAAAGGAAGGTTTAAAATATTGAATATATTTGCTAATCCTTATAATAATTTTGACGATGATACGTTGTTATTTGAAAATATATTAAATTTTTGTACATATAATAAATATACATTAGATATTGAAAAATTAAAAGATATTGATAATGGTAAATATTATTTTACATATTTATATAAATATCTTAATAATATTATTATCTAAATTTAGAATATATGTTGCTATAATTATTTAATATTTCTTTATCATATATTGAATTTGATTTAGGATTTTTTATATATTTACTATAATATTCATTAATTAATAATTCTTCTATATTATTTAATGAATATAGTTTATTAGACATATATTATAATAAAATCTTTTATACTTTAATTATTTTGTTTTATACTTAATTTATTGTATTTATAATATTATCTAATCTATTTGCTAAATCAAGTGGATTTTTAATATTATTATATAAAGCATCTTTAAATAATTTTGATATTAATTTAAGTGTTTTATCTGGTACTAAATCGGTTAAAATAAATTTATCTTGATATATGTTATTATAAAACAAATGAAACATAACTAAACTTAATGAATAAATATCAACATTTTTTCCTATTGGTGAAAAACATATTTTATATACATCATATATATTATATAATTCCTTTTCTTCTACTAAATAAAAATTTAATAAATAGTTTATATATTTTTTTAAATATGTTTTAATATCATCTATATTTTTAAATATAGAATATTTATGCGATGTTATTAAAGTATTTACAATCGTATAAAAATTTGTATATTGTTCTAAATTTGTTATAATATCATTAATTAATGTTAAATAATCATGTTTAGTAGCTTCAAATTTGAAGTCTTTTGAAAAATATAGTATAGAAAATAAATGTAAAATTATTGGATAATTAAAATTTATTGATCTATTCATAATTACAGGATCATTATCTAATAAATGTGTATATTCTATTGTAAATCCAAAATCTATAAAATATATTTTATTATCTTTTAGAGTTATATTAGGTGTTTTTATATCTCCATGAATATAGTTTTTTTCATATAATTTATTAATAAACTGTTTAATTGCTAGACTATAATTTGTTAATACTTGTTTAATATTTTTTTTGTTGATATCATCTGTAGTTAAATTATCACATGATTTACCAACTCTAGTAGTAATTATATAACCATAATATTCATGTGTATTATTATTTAATTTTGTTTCTAAACACTCATATAATTTAGTTAATTCTGTATTTATTTTTTTTATTTTTTTTATTTTTATTGAATCCATAAGGTCTTTTCTATTCATATATCCTGCAAATATCATTCTAGGTGTATAATTACCATTTATATCAAATTTTTTTATTAACATATTTGACTCAAATTCTTCTTTATAAGCATTATTTTCACAACTTAATATTTTTACAACATAATTATCATCATATTGATTAATATTAATTTGCTCTTCTTTAGGATATTCTTGTTTAATAATAGGTGTTATTAATGTTGGTGGTGAAAATACACATCCAAAACCACCTGCACCTATAAATCTAATAAAATTATTTTCTAATTCTATTAACTTTGGAACTTCTATCTTATAATTTATTAATGAATTTAAATTTGTTATAATATTAGCTTTAATATTATTATATATATTATAATTATTATCATTTAATTTTAATATATCATAAATATCTTCATTAAATTTAGCAACTGTTGCTAATTCTAAAGTGGAATTAGTTTTTAATATTTGAATTATTTTTTTTAAAAGTTTTATTACATTCTTATTCATTTTTATTGGATCTTTATAATGAATAGAGTAATTTTCAATATCTTTAATAATATTTTCAACATTTTGTATTAATAATTCTTTATTACTACTATTTTGTATTAATAATTCTTTATTACCACCAAATTGATTTTGTAAAGTTAAATATTTATTTTTATATTTTAAATATTTATTTTTATATAATTTATCCATTATTTATATTATAAATAATATAAAAAATAAAAATAAATATAAATATATTTATTTTTATATGTTTATTAAGAAAAAGATTTGTAAATATTTAATATATTAATCATATAACAAATATTGATTATAGTAAATTTATATTATTAAATTAATTGTATAATATTATCTAATCTATCTGCTAAATCATTTGGATCTTTAATTTTATTATATAATGCATCTTTAAATAATTCTGATATTAATTCAAGTATTTCATCTGATACTAAATTTCTTAAAGTAAATTTAGGATTATAATAATTATTATAAAACAAATGAAACATAGCTAAACTTAATGAATAAATATCAACATTTTTAGCTATTGATAAAAAACATTTTTCATATACTTCTTTTATAGAATACTCACTATTATCATCTAAATTTTTTGTTAATAATTGTTCTATATATGTATTTAAATATTTTTGAACTTCTTCTATATTTGTAAATATAGAATATTTATGCGATGTTATTAAATTATTCATAACATCGGAATATACAGTAAATTTTGATACTGGTTGTATTATATAATTATTAAATAATTTTAAATATTCTTGTTTATTAGTTGTAAATGTATCAAATTGATCAATATATACTTTAAAAAAGAAATGTAAAATTATAGGATAATTTAGATTTGTTGTATTAATTAAAACTATAGGATGTTTATTATTATTTTTATCAAGCAGTGTATTATTGTATTTATCTGTCAATCCAAAATCAATAAAATATATATTATTATCTTTTATAGTCATATTAGGTGTTTTAATATCTCCATGGAGATATTCTTCTTCATATAATTTATTAATAAAATTTCTGATTCCTCTACTAAAACTTTGTAATACATCTTTAATATTAGATTTATTGATATCATCATTAGTTAATTTATCTAATGATTTACCAACTCTAGTAGTAATTATATAACCATAATAGTCATGTTTATATTTTGTTTTTGGTAATTTTTTTTTTAAACACTCATATAAGTCTCTATTTTTTTTTTCTATAGAATTATGCAATTCTGCACTGTCCATATATCCTGCAAATATCATCTTGGGTGTATAATTACCATCTTTATCAAATCTTTCTATTAACATATTTGACGCAAATTCTTTTTTATAAGCATTTTTTTCACAACTTAATATTTTTGCAACATAATTATCATCATATTCATTAATATTAATTTGCTCTTCTGTAGGATATTCTTGTTTAATAATAGGTGTTATTAATGTTGGTGGTGAAAATACACATCCAAAACCACCATCACCAATAAATCTAATTCCTGATCCTATTAACTTTGGAGATTTTACATGAAAAAATCCTCCAAATGGTATTTGTGTTTTTTTAGCATTTTCTACAGCTTCATTTATTATCTTAAAATGGTTGTTTAATAGTTCTTCTAATATAATTATATTATCCATATTTATTATATATATATATATATATATATATAGAAAATAATTTATAATACATTGTTAATCCTACAATTAGCCTACATACTATAAATAAATTTGAATATTATTATATTATAAAATTAATTCATCATTAAATAATTCATCATTTTCTTTAATTAAATTAATTAAATTTTCATTTAAACAATCGTTATTAGATAAATTTTTTAGAACAATTTTTTTACTAAATTTTTGTATAAAATCCCAGGATAATTCTTGAAATAAAGAAATAGATGACCAATTTAATTTGTCTTGATATTTTTCAATAAATTCTTCTGATAATTTTTGATTATTAGATATTATATCCCAACACTCATTTTCATTTATATTTAATTGAGGTATAATATTATTAACAAAATCTTCTATTTTATCATTAGATAATTCTTTATGTTCAATAATACTAAACCATCCTTTATTAGTTATTAAATTTTTATTATCCCATATGCAATTAATTGTAACATTATCCATCCAGCCAATATTATCCCAAATATTTTCTTTTTGAAATACTAATATAAAAGTATCATTAAATAAATATTGTGTTTTAATATTTAATGGCAATAATGACCAATTTATTTTTTTATTATATTTTACAATTGTTTCTAATTTTAATAACTGTTCTTGAGAAATAATATCCCAATTAAAATGTTTTTCATATTTATCAATAATTTCATCTGGTAAATTTTGATTTAATGCTAGATTATAAAAATCTATTTTTTCAATAGGTGTATTATCTATATATTTTATTAGTAAAATTTCAGGTAATATTTGATATTTAATTAATAAATGATTATATTTAGGATTATAATTTGTTTCATCCATCCATAATAGTAAATCTTCTGATAGAAATTGATATTTAATTAAATATTCAACATTAATATCATTATAATTAATTTTTATAAAATCATTGTCAAATTGCATTGTTTTAAATAAAAATTTCCAATAATCTTCATTATCATAATTTTCCTTCATTAATTTATTAATTATTAATGTTTTATCATTATTATTATTAAATAATTTAATAAACTCTTTTAATAATTGTTTTTGATCCATATATTAATATTTAAAAATATATTTTTAAATATTAATCTGACATAAATAAATTAAATGATTTTATTTTATCACTATTATTATTTTGTTTTTCAAAATTTGAATTTTGTTTTTCAAAATTTGAATTTTGTTTTTCAAAATTTGAATTGTTCTTAAATTTTTTTAAAAGATTTTTTTCTTGCATTGATAATTTCATATCACTTGAATTATCATCTGAATTATATGGAATATATTCTTTTGGTGTAGGAATTATATTCTTATTATTATTAATTATATCTAAAAAATTTCTTATTTTAATTAAAATTTCATCACTTAAAATATTTAAATTTATATATACTCCATTATCATTATTAATATAATTACAATTATTTTCATATATTATTTTAAATATTTCTTTATAATCTTTTTTATTTGTTATATTTTCTATTTTTGAAGCTAATATTTTTTTTTCATTATGTGTAAAAGTCATAATATAATATAAAGTAATATATTAATATTTACTTCTTAAACGATTATTATTTTTTATTTAGTCTTTATTATTATTTTTAATTAAAAATCTTCATCATATTATTTTTTGTGCAAAACAATAATATAAACAATATATTAGAAGTATCTAAAATAAAAGTTATTTATATTAAATAATATATTATTAAATATTATATTATTTAATAATATAATGCGAAAAATTATATTAATTTTATTAATGTTTTTAAATTATTCAATGCCATATCAAGTTAATAATAAAATATTTCAAATACAACCAAAGAATACTTATAATGTTCAAAAATATATATCAAATAATAAATTATCACCATATATTTTATATACTGTTATTAATAATTGTTGTAAATGTATTATGATTTATCATAATTTTTATGATAAATTCCATGGCAATACTAAATTAGAAAATTTTTATATGTACGAAAATTGTGAATGTATATTATTAGATAATACTATAAATAATAATACAAATTATACTCTCAATAAATTAAAACGTTATAAAGATTATTCTATATTTTTCAAATCTTGTAATAAAGAATTAACAAATTATAATTTATATTTTTTTCGTATATTTAATAAATACAAGTTAACAACACTTAAATCATTGTTTTTTTTTAAAAAATAATTATTATTTAATAGTTTATATATTTATTTTTAATTTTGAAAAGCTACATTTGTTGGTCACATAATTTTTCATTAAATACTAAATTACAAAAGTATTTTCTTGTTTTTACTTGTAATTTATTCCATTCTATTTGATTAGATATAAAATTATTAATTTCATCTTGTATACTTTTATCTGCTAAACTTAAATCTAAATTTTTTAATAAATCTATTATTACTTTATTATTTTTGTCATTATTATCAAACATCATAAATGTATTTAAAATATTATATGAAGCTATCATATATGGTTCCATTACATCAGTAATATTATTATCATTTAATATTTTGTTTATATTAATCATATAATTATATGATTGCCAATCATATATATCAACAGGAGTTAATATATTATATTTAATAATATTATCAATTATATTAGTAGGAAAACTGTTTTCCGTTACAAAAAACTTGATATTTCTTTATAATAAAAGAAATATTCAATTATCAAATAATTTTTTTTATTACTATTAACATACTACAAAAAATATATTACTAGTAATAAAAAAAATTATTAAAAATAATACAAGCTTATAAAGACGTGCAACTCGCCTTATTTATTTTATTAATCTAATCCTTTAAAATAAATACATCTACAACCATTTATATCTCGATCAATTATTTTTTTACAATTGTCACAATTATAAATTTTATTTGATCCTAAATTTTCATTATAGTTACTACAATTACTACACATTT
>Ga0129333_10000296_pt1 | contig 37588 bp, 42 predicted proteins | sample CPB6_08_DNA_FD_94474 | JGI IMG/M metagenome (GOLD analysis project Ga0129333, IMG submission 94474) | Freshwater to marine salinity gradient microbial communities from Chesapeake Bay, USA - CPBay_Sum_0.6_0.8_DNA | ecosystem: Environmental > Aquatic > Marine > Coastal | place: USA: Chesapeake... | reverse complement strand
TTTTGGTAGTAGTTGTTTGAACTGTGGTTGCTACACCGCCCCACCATCCTCTTCTACCATACCAAGGGTATCCATAATAATAACGATTCCAATGATTACCATACCACCCATAATAATGTCCCCAATAGTTGTTGTAGTATGGATAACCATACCATCCATATCCTCTCCAACCACCCCAGCGATATCTTCCATGCCATCCATAATATGGCCATCCATAGTATCTACGACCTACAACTGTAGTGGTAGTAGTTTCTCCAGTCCATGTAGTTTCCCAAGCTCCCCAAGTTACTGGACTATATCCTGTTTGAGGATCCCATCCCTGAGCAACTAATTGTTGCTGAGTTTGAGTAAAATTATCAATCTCAACTCGTTTTGCCTCAGCTCTGACCTGATCAATCCAAGTATCAGACGATGGGAATAATTCAATAGTTCCTGTATATGTTGTTACCAAAAATGGCGTTACATTTTCAGTTCTAGTTGCATATGGATTTTCAACTTTTGCAACATCTTCATAATCTAATGTTATAATTTGTCCTGTTCTCTTAATCCCATTTGCAATTAAATCATCTGCATATTTAATATCGGTTAATGGATTTACCGTAGAACCAATTCCAACTAAAGATTTTGACCCAAGTAAAAGATCAATCTGAGTTGTATATGGAGCAGGTCGTAATTCTGCATTTTTTGAGTCAATGCTATTTTTTACAATAGTGCTCTTATTTTGAGATGAACTATTAGTGAAATCATCAACAAAGAAACCTGATTTGAATCTATCAAGTCCGTTTGCATCTTTAATTTTTAGATTTTCTGTTGCAGTTTCTAATAAGTTTAAAGTAGTAAATTTCTCTAAATTTTTAATTCTATCTTCAAGTTTGGCAATATCTCTCATTTGATATCGCTTATGGTCTGTTAAAGTAATTGATACTTTAGAAGCATCGCAAAGATATGGAGGAACAGAAATAGTTGCAACTTCAAGAGCTTCATCTACTAATGCAGGTTCTTCGGGAATTTCTGCGGGAATTCCCTTGTTTAATTGGAATATTCCATCTTTAGTTAAATAAATTTTATCAATTCTTGGAAGATAATATGAATATGTTGCTACAAAACTTTCATCTGATGCTAATATATTTTTAGAACAATTACTTGTATCATCAAAAGTTCTTGCTAAAAATTCAAAGGGAGATCTTGTTGTGTTGCTTAAATCATATTGTTTTACACGTAATCTTGCATCAATAATATCTGTGTTGTTTAAAGTTTCATTTGCAAAGGTTACAGTACAGTAATCAAATTGATTGTACGAGTTTGATGTTACAATATCTCCATTGTCTGAAGAAGAAAATTCTGCTCTCTCAAAAATTACTCTGAGTTTTCCTTTGGGTTCAGACTCTCCAGGTTTTCTCATTAATTTGCAATAGTCATATAGACTATCCTTTTGACCATAATCAAAATCAAATGAACTTAAACGATTTTTATTTCCAGCAATTGTCTGAACAACTACTGCAGTTGTTCCAGACTCTTTCATTCTAATAGTTTCTCCCTCAGAGAAAACTCTTTCATTCAAATAAGTAAATTCAATTCTTTCATCATTAATTCTTGAAATAACCAGACCTACAGCGTTACTTGTTTCTCCAATAAATTCTTCACCAATAACAAAATCACTAGTTTTTCCACTTGTACCACTGATCGTATTGACGGTCATAGTGGGCAGTAATGGATCTTGAGTATCGTTTGATTCTAATACAGAATAGACTTTTGTAACATCTGGGTAAAGAAGACAAATATCCTCATCTTGAACTCTTGTGCCATATGGGTAGGATGAAGAATATGCCAATCCATCGTTTAAAGTTGTTGTTCCAATTCCAGAAGAAGAATTTCTTGAACGATCAATGACTAAACTTGTAATTCTATTCTTCGTTTTTACTTTATTTTTTACATTTATTTTTCTAAGTGTAGAAATTAAACGTGCATTGTTATCACTATTTCCCAATCCTACAACTACAAGCTCTTTATTTCCCTCAGTGAAGACAAACTGCTCTGGAGTTAGAGGTTCAAATACACCATTTGATCTAACAAGAATATATCTTTCCTCATCAAATTCTAAGAAAGTTTCATCTTGATCAGCAACTAAAGTATTTGATTGATTTGAAGCAATAGTTACAGGAAATTCTTTTTTAATGGTAAATTGAGAATTTGTAAGATCAACTGAAGAAATAAACGGTCTAGGAAGAGCAGAATATAAAGTATTATCTAGTGATGGTAAGAAATTAGAAGTAAGAATAGCAAAATCACTTACAATAGTAGAAATTCCTGGTAAAGCTCCTTGACAAATATTAGCAACTGTAGTTATTCCAGTTAAAATTAACTTTGTGGGTTCTACTGAAACAATCTTAGAAATTGTTTGGATTGTTTGCCCAGGAACCGTATACGCAACAAGATTTCCTGGAGTTGCAAGATTGATAAATGATAGATCTTGTCTATCTGTAACGGAAACTAAACTAGTAGTTCCTACTCCTACTGCAGAAATTGTTGCTTGTCCAATGACTTCTTTTACATCTGGAATAATATCTGCTGTAAAAATAGTCGAAGATGTACTTACCTGAGAAAGTGATTGTATATCTTTATTTGTATATTGAGTTACTGCAATTGCGACTCTACTATCAATCTCAGTACCATCAAAAATCAATTTTTCTCCTTTAGAGAAAAATCCATTGGTGTTGTATAATGTTACAAGATTTGAATTTGTAACATTATATCTCAAATAACCAATTGCACCGCTTGATTTTCCTTTGATATATTTGGGTGTGGTTAAAGTGATGTTTTCGTTAAGAGTAATCTCAGTATATGTCTGAATATCATATAAAGAAATATTCCAAATATTTACTTGTGGAATAGTTGTATTATATGACCCAGATTCTAAAGCAAAATCATAAACTCTAGCAAGACCAATTTCTTTTCCTGCACCAACTGTTGAAGAGGTTCCAACTCTAGAATCTCTAAGACTTACTATAAAAGGAGTTCCCATACTCAAGTTGGGAGCACCATATACTCTATTCAGAGCATATGTTGAACCCGTAGCATACTTAATAGATTGATTTTCAAGTGTTCTTGTAGTTCTTGGTTTTTCAAAATCTACAAAAGTTGTTGAAAATATATCAATTTCATATCCTTTGATATAGGCTTTTCCTGGCGAGATTTTGTACACTCCAAGAGATTCACTTGGAGTATTATTATTGTAAGTTAATTGACCAGGTGAAAATATACCATTGTTTCCTAAGAAATTATTTAAAGATTCTTTTGGAGCAATAGTAAATGGTTTAACATAATAATCGCCAGATTCATCAGATGTTCTTCTTGCAAGCTCGTCTTGAAGAATATTATATTGAGATTCTTTTTTCTTTCCCGCAATTAAAATACCTTCTCTAATTTCAAGTAGGGAAATAAAATTTTGATTATCAATACTATTTAATGGTTTTTTCGATAAAATTGCACTTATCTTAAATCTATCTGCACCACTTGCAGCATAGTTTGAAAACCCTTTAGCATTATCGAATAATGAAGAGTCATCGTCTGAAGTGATAATTTCTTCAACAATATCAAATCCAACTTTATATGATGGGAAATTTGAATGAGCGTCAAGAATTAAAGTTTGACTATTTACAGTTACAAAGGTCCCTCTAATAAAATAAACTCCTTCTGAAAGAATTATAGCAGAACCAATTGAAGTTGCATTTTGAATTGCAGTATTTGCAAACCCCTCTCCTGCCTGAATTACAAACTGATTCTTTACAAAATTTTCTTCAAGTAATAAAGTTTCTCCATTACTAAAAACACTTTGGTTATCTATTCCTGCGCCTTGATATGAAATATAAAGAGTATAATAATCTCTAGTAGAAAAACTTCTATCTAAAACTTTAATTACCTTTGCTTGTACGTTGGAAGTTGCCCCCTTAATATTTTTTCCTACAAGATCATCAATATAAACTGAAAGATCAATTCCTCCGTAACTTGGTTCTATTTCAACAGCAAAGAATTGATTATTGTAGTTTAATTGTCCAGGAATTACTACAGATCCTTCTTTAAATATATGCGTTCCAAACTGCTCAATTTGATTCTGTAATATTGATTGAACCGTTGTTAATTCTCTAGCCTGAACTGGATATCCAGGTTTAAAAAGAACTTTATAAAAGTTCTTTTTTGGATCATAATCGTCAAAATATGGAGTTATATTTAAATTAGTTTCTTGGGGCATGATTTTTTAAAATTGCAAAATTACCTTAACATCTTCTTTTTGGTTTTTTGACCTAGTAATAGAAGGTCTATTATCAACATATATAATGGTTCCAGAGTGTTTTCTTACTTCTGGATTAGCAATTCCATTGACAAAAGTTTGTCCCAAATAGTAAGTTTTAAGATTACCTGCATTATTTATTGTTGTTGTTATACCACTAAAAGAAGTATCAATATCTAAATTGACAGATCCACCTCTAATTGTTAGATTTCCTCCCTGTCCTGGAGATGAAGTAAATTTGTTTAAATTATATCCATAAATTGGACTAGAATCTCTAGTACCATTTGTATTAAACCCAGAAACAGTCCTATCTTGCCAAATCTTTAATACACCAGTTTCTGGATCATAAGAAACTACTCTTCCTACTGCAGTTTGTCCCAGCGAAACGGTTTGTTCAACAAATCCATTATTTGCAAATTCTGCTAAAGAAAAATTACCAGATAATCTAATTGCTTGTAACGCACTTACTTTTTCATCATTAATTATTGCAGATGAATCGTAAGATAGAGGATTTTCGACTATGCCAATACGTGCTATTTTATTTCCAGTAATAAAATCTGGATTTTGCGTGTCATTTTCAATTCTTGTATATAAAAGAACATTATATGCACCTAGTTCGCTGTATAAATCATATCCATGTCCACCTTTTGGGGGAATAATAACATCAAATGTTGGATCTACTGTTCCCTTAGGAACGTTTCCTGCAATAAGATCAACTGTTCCATATGTATAGTTTGTTCCACCCTTAGAAACGGTTATAGATTCTACTTTTGAATTGTTATCAATAACTACTGTACATTCTGCGCCTTCACCATCACCTTTGATTGGAACATTTGTATATACAGCATTTGCTGTGCCAATTCCAGATCCTCTATTCGTAATTGTAATTATTTTTAATTGCCCACTATTTGTAGCATTGTTTCTAATAGGAGCATATTCTTCATTTGTTGGCCAATTTGAAGGGGTTGGAATAAAATCGATGGAATCAAATTTTACAATATCTGCAGGTTTAATTGTAAACAGATACTTCCAAATATATCCATCACCACTTGTTCCAGCTTCTCTTGGTTCTAAATCAGTAAACAATGGTTCATCTAGAGATGGTTTTCCTTCTGGAGTTTCTGGAGTGGTTCCATTTTGAAGACAGATATAAACCCTAAAATCACTATTGATTATGTAATAAACTGAACGATAAAGACTTGTTGATTTTGACGGTTTTGCTAAATTAGTTCTTGTAATATCGTGACGATACATATCATATACTGTACCACTTTGCCACTGATATTTTCTAATGGCGTGTCTTATATTTTCTGGTGTAATTTTTTTAAGAGCAATAATACTATCCCAAACATTATGATCCTCATCAAGGGCATCTTTTGGTGCTGGTGGATTAAAATCCCAGTTAGAAGAATATTCTGTTGCGTTCGTCAAACCAACAAACATATAATATGAATTTTCAGGAGAAGTAGATCTCTCTATAAAATTCTTAGCATTTAAAATTCTTAACTGATCAGTTATAATTGCTGCCATTTTAAAGTTTTTTATTTATTTATGGTATATAATTAAAGAATCTTAAGGGTTTAAATCTCTTAACAACTGGAGAGGTATCAATTCCAGCAATGCCATTTTCGGTGTATGCAATAAATTCTTTTGGAGATTTTCTCCTTGGTGCAGTGATCTTACACCAAGAATAATCTCCATGGAACAATGCTGGAGGTAAAGTGCTAATTGAAGGATAAACTTCAGAGACTCTTACAGTTACTTCAGTTACCGAAAATTCATCAATAATTATTCGAGCAGTATCATCAAGTTGAATTGTAACACCGTCATTAATTATTGCTGGACTATTGAAGATTTCAGTTCCTGTAAGTGTAGTTGAAGTTTCAAATTCTTTTCTTAGGAAAGAAACTGAGTAAACTTGATAGATATTATCTATAAATGTTGTACTGATTCCTAATACATTTCCTTCAAGGTCTAAAGAAGTTATTCCACTTCCAACATATGAATTTCTGATGGTAAAATAATCTCCTTGAGATAGTCCACTAACTGTTATTGCTATTCCAGTAGAAGATTTGTCTCTTATTGGAGAACCTTCTGGAACGAACAAACTGAATATCAATCCAGTTGATGCGATGCCAATTGTAGTTGGAACAATTTTAGTAACAACACCAAAATCTCCTTTATATGTAACTCCTTCAATTTTTTCAGTCTTTCTTATTGGTTGTTCTATCAATACATAAGGAGATTCTGTATATCCAACTCCAGCACTAATTATAGTAATTGAAGTTACAATTCCAGAAGATACATTTGCAATTGCAGTTGGTTTCGCAGTTGTTCCCAATCCAACAGGACTAGACATGATTATTTCTGGATTAGAAGTGTAACCTTCACCTCCATCCAGAATTTCAAATCCAGTTACAATACCTGCTAAAGATATTAAAGCATTTGCTCTTGCTCTTCTAATAGGTGTTTGTGGAACTATTTGAATAGAAGAAAATCTATCTCCAGTTATATCTTCTCTATAATTATCAAAGAAAGTTTTTGCAGTTTCAACATATATTGATGTTGAAGTTGCTGTTCCAATTGTTTTTATAATATTAGTTGCGGGGTTAATTATTGGTTCATAAAAAGGACGATCTTTAGTAATTTCTTTTCCATCAATAAAAATATCTTCAGATTGTTTGCACCATTGAAGAGGTCTTTGATAACGTATATCAGAGACAATACCAACACCAGCATAAACATTTGTTATTAAACTATTTGTCGAATCAATCGAGTGTACTATTCTTTCTTCTTGCTGCAATAAAGAAACATCTCCAAGAAGTTGCACAGTGTCTCCAGTTTTGATTGTTTCAACAATATCAACATCAATAACATCAATATCTTTTGTTCCTTTATAGAATAAAATTTGACATGTATCTCCTGTATTTTGAGTTCCTGGAGTAGATCCTAGTGGAGGTTCTGTGAAAGTTATTGTACTTCCACCATCAAAAATATATCCCTCTCCTGGAACTTGAAGAATGCCATTTATAAAGACCAGTAATGCTGATTGCACATCAATTGTAGGATCTCCAATAATTGATTTTGAAATTCCATCAATTCTAAGTGGGAACGTCGTTCTTGTGCCATTGAAAAGATTTTGAGGACTATCAAATACTTCTAATTCTCCAAAAGACCATGCACTAAAGTCATCTTTATAAACAGAATCAACGTATATTTGAAATTCATTAACAATTGATTGATATTGGTTATCTCCTATTGTCAAAGTACTTGTATCATCAAGATAGATAATTACTCCATCATCAATTACTGTTGGACTATCGTATGTTGTAGTTATTCCTAGAAGAGATTGTGATGAAGTAATTATGTTATAAATGTAATCAACTAAACCTTCTATACCATTATTTGATACTCCTAAAGGTAATGTCAATATTTCTCCAGATTTATAACCATATCCATAATCCGTGATCGAATAATCAATTATGTTTGAATTTTGTCCAACTACTACGTTTATTTTAGCTCCTGTACCAATTCCAGGTCCATTTGAAAAAGCACTGTATACTAGAGGTATATTTACATAATTTAAAGGTTCTTCAACTATAATTTCAGGAGAATTGCTTACAGAATATCCTGTTCCTGGATTGGTAATAACAACGTCTACAACTTTACCTTGGGTCTCTATTGTATTTCCTATTACTGCCTCACCAACTAAAACAGTTTGTTCAGTTTCTAGTTCTCCCGTTTTTGCATAGACATAGATATTTGTTTGAATTCCAGATCTATATCCAGATCCTCCATCTTGAATCTGTATAGATGCTATCGCACCATTTCCGTCTAATGTTGGGGACGCACTTGCTCTTTTTAGTTTTTGATACCCAAATCCTTCTGAAGAACCAACTGAAGAAATCACACCTCCAATAGGTACTCCAGAGACATTAACATCAGTATCATAAAATGGTTTTAATCCTAAGAAATTTAAAGAAACCGAACTAATTCCAGCAGTTAATTTGTAAGTACCACTTCTTGATACATTTGTTATAACTTGAGGATCTTGGAATGCACTTCTAACTAAAAGCATGACTGCATCTAATCCAAAATCAGATACATCATTGTTTTTTACTTTTAATGAAAAATCAGTTGAAAATCCAGTAAAACCTTCTGAAATATCATCAAAGACATAGTTATCATAATATGCTGGATTAGAATCTCCTGGAATTGCAGATCTAATAAAGCATCTTCCTGAAAATTTAGAAGAAGTATTAATACCAGAATAATCAGAATCTGATATTGGAGCTCCAATTGTTGTTCCTATACCAACTGGTCTCACTCCAAATGGTGCAGCAGCAAAATTTATAGTATTTCCAGATATTGTGTAATTTCCTGAAATTTTTTCTACAGTAGATCCTATAGAATGAATCCCAAGTTCAGTTCCCATAAAAGAACGTTTGACAAGAACAAAATTGGAAGTTGTGTATCCAACTGTTTCTATCCTCATCAATTCATCATTTATTTTAATTATGTCACCATTGTAAAAATTATCAGTACTAGTAAAATCTATAATATCTGTAATTAAAGATGCTGTTGATGCTATAGAAATTGTAACTCCTGTCCCAACAATAGGTGTTTGAATAACGTTATCAATAGTAAGTAATACTCTACTATCTTGATTTTTTGCATATATTTTATGCAAAGTTCCAATTCCAACAGATCTAAGTTTTATAGGTATTGGATTATCAATTGTTGCTTCATCGGGAGATTTTGCAAATTTAATGTATAGGTTATCTTCTCTAATTACATATGCTTTACTAGGAAGAATATCAGTTGTTCCTATTCCAGCAATACTTGTAGTTGCAATTCCTATGGGAGAATGAAGAAAATCATAGTTATAGTCATAAACAATTTCTTCTCCGCTTACAAAATTATGATTTGGGATGGCAATTCTATCATTTTCAATATCTATTGTACTTGTACTCTGTCCATCAAAATATCTTTCAAAAATTGGAGTGCCTTTGTGAGTTAGATCAAAAGATGATCTAACTCCCTTTGAAGTTGATTCATAATAACCAATTCCGCTATTGATTAATGCACCCATTTTTTATTTACCTTATTTAATATCTATGCTGGTTATATCATAATATGTTGTTGGTATTTTCACTGAAGTTTGGAAAATTCTTAAATCCACATCAATATTTTCTAATGGTGTAAACTTAAGATAAGTGTTTGTTCCATTAGATTCTGCATTAAAAGTTCCAAGTGTTCCTTCTCCAGTAGTTAAAATTGCAAATTCTGATATTGATGCATTTGTAGATTCTGAAGAAACTATAATTTCACATACTTGCATTTTATTATTTGTCAAATCTTTAATGCTGGCAAAGAAATACGCACCGCCAAAAATATTGCTAAATTGAGCAACTATATTTTCTGTAGGAGTTGTAGTAGAAGCAATACTTGTATAATTTGACCTTACCTCTCCAGTATTTACAGAAGTTGAAGCAATACCAGTTAAACTATCGGAAAAATCTATGATAAATGAATTTGCAGTCAAAGTGCTTATCCCAGAGAGAACTAGGTCAAGTTTTACTTCTCCATTATCAATATATGGAACATAAGTTCCAAATCCTGGACCAGAATATGGAGAACCAGATGGAATATCAGTTAATTGTCCATATTCAAGAACTTCAACATTGGTTCCATCATGAGTAACAGATAATTCATCAAATTCATATGCCCCATCACTTCTTCTATACTGTAAAATTATTTTTGCTGATTGTTGTGTTGCTGGCATACTAAAGACAGTTGTTGATCCAATTCCACTTGTAATAGTTTGATTTGTTGTTCTAATTCTAGTAGAAGAACCTAAAGTAACTATACCAACAACATTTGTATCTGTCAGATCAAACGCAATATAAGATGTATTATAATCATTAAATTCATATTTTTGTGGATAGAATAATAAACTTCCTTCTTCTCCAGAAATTTCAAAATCAAAATAACCTAGATCATCGACTGTTTCAACTCTTCCATATTGATTTAAGTAACCTTCTCTTCCATTATGCAATAGAGTTATTAATAAAATTTCCTTTTCTCCAGTAAATCTTTTATCAGTAATATTTACGATATATTTTCTTGCTCTTATTTCAGTTAATCTAAATTTATCAACCATACTAAATCTTGCAAGTCTTGGTTCACTATTAAACTGTGGACTAATATCATCAATTAGTAAAACTTTATTTCCTATTGATTTTGCATAGTCTTGAATTACTGCTCCATTTAAAGCAATTTGCTCAGATACATTTCTTCCTAAAATACTGACAGACTGTTCTGTCGCAATATCAAAATCATTTATACAATTAAGATCAATAACAGTTGTCAAATCTCTTAAAGCACTAAAACTGCCAAATTGTTCTGTTTTTATTCCAGTGTTTTCTTTATCTCTTGATTCGACCATCAAATCACTGAATTTCTTAAATCCCGCAGTGTGATTTAAAGCAGTAACTGCCTCATCCCACTGATCTAAAGGAATGTCAGACTTCAAAGAATATGAAAGATTTTGATAATAATCATTATCATGCAATCTTTGTAGAGCATCATTTAGGAAACCCGTTGTTTTATCCCATCCAAAAGATTTTCTAGAAGTAGGTTTTATCTCATAAAACCCTGTAAATGTAGTTACTTCTTTAATTACAGCTTTCGTATATGAAGATTTTCCATATAAAATATCTCCAGAAGATAATTTACTTCCTGTAGATATTTTCAATAATTGATTTTCCTTGTCCCAATACTCAATGATTCCAGAAGCATTTTCAGTTTCAACGGATTCATCTTGATAAAAATCGTTTTTTGCTAATTTGATATTAAATGTTGGGAAGTAACGTTTTGGAATTATTTTTCCAAGAGAATTTGTTTCGTCATATAATCCTGGAGATTGAGTATCTCTTATTTGTCCAGATAAACTATACACTATAGTAGCATTCGATCCTCCAATGTTTGGATCTATTGACGTAATAGTGAATAAATGATATCCATAACCTTCTGAATTATATCCTCTTGTTCTAAATCCAGGATCTTCTGTAGATGCAATATTTTCTACAAGAATCTCATCTCCAACTAATAATGGAAAATCTTCTATAGATGAATAGCTATTTGTCAGAGTCAGAGTAACTTCCTTTGTTAATCTATTATAAGTAGCATTTTTTACTGGGATTCCATTACTATTATTGATAGGAATCAATGTTGGAGTTACACCATACATTGACTTTGTATTTCTAATAATTGATACGTAAGTATCTCCTTTACGATATCTTAGAAGTACATCATTAATTACTTTATTCGTATATCCATCTTTAACAATTAGTCCTGGAGCAGTAGAGTAATTTTTGCCCTCATCAAAAACAAAAATTGATTCAAAAGATGCAAGAGGATTAATTTTTACAATCTGGGGAAGTCTTGCCTGAGGTTTTAAAGTTAAGTCTGATGGATAATCATATCCACTATCATTTATTGTAATTTTTTGTACTTTTCCTATTGTATTGGTGATTGGATAAATTAACGCATTTTTTCCATTTATAGATTTTACACCACTTATAAATGGCAACCTTTTATAATTTCTTCCTCCAGAAATCATCTTAATTGAATTGATGGCACCCAAAGCAAGCGGAGATGTAGTTACATAATCAAATGTTCCATCGATGGTATTATTATACACATTATTTTCTGGGAATCTATCAAGTGTAAAAGCAAATGAAGTTGTAGAAACTCCAACAACTAAATGCTCACCATTATAAATGGATAATTGTTTTACTAAACGACTATGATCTTTAAAATCAATATCATCAACAATACATTCTTTTTTAGAAGTAGGTAAAAGTGGATTTAATATTGGAGTAAGTTTATAGAATAAAGGATTTGGAAGTTCTTCAGTTATTTTCAATTCAACTCTCGCATTTGTAGAAATTCCAATTTGCCCATATGAAGAAATTTCAAAATTTCCAGAATTTTTTGATGATATAAACTTTTGAGTAAATCCAATATCGGTATAGAAATTTAAAGTAAATGCAGATTCTTTTATTGCACCTCTAATATATGAAAGGGAAGAATCAGATAAATCAAATACTAAAGTTCTTCCTTGAGTTGTTATAATTTTTGGATTAACTTTATAGAAAATTCCAGAAGATTCTGAAGTTAGATCGACAATATTATTTTCAAGATTTGTAGAAAATTTAGATAATTTAATTCTATCAACATCTACAACAATAGCATAATAGAATTGATTATTTTGCAATCCACCAACTGGAATAGTTGATTTGTAAATTATCTTGTCTCCATTATTATATCCATGACTAGGTATTGTAATAGTGTTCTCTTCAATGTTTACTCTTGCGGAAGAAAATGTTTTTCTGTCAGACAGTACTCTTCTGGTTTCCTCATCATAAACTAAAGAAACATATTGTTTTGAGGAAGGTAATGATTTTATTTTGATAGTATCTCCAATCTTTACAATCGGATCTGTTTCCGTATAAACAGAAACTAGATGCTGCTGAATACTTGAGAGTAGTGGAATATTTGTCGTCTTAAAACTATGGCACAACCCAGTGCCAAATCCAACAAACTCAAGTAAATTTGTAGAAGTTTCAATTCCAACAAAATTTCCTGTTGTTCCTACACCTACTTTTACTGTAGAAATTCCTATTAAATTATCCGAAATTCTTGCTACATACAATTCTTGACCATCTTTTAAAATTTGAATTGAAGACGCTATAGAAACTGTAATTCCAGTTCCAACATTTGAATAATATAATACTTTTTGTCCAGTATAAAATTGATGATTTGGCAAGTATAACGATTGAATTGGAATATCAACGGTATTCCATTTATCAAGATAAGAGGTTACTCCAGATCCAGATAATGCCGTAGTATCAAAATCAATGGTTATTGATGTTGTTCCAACTGAAATAATTTTTTTCTTCGAAATATCAAATGAAGAATCGGTTGAGTTTCTTAAGTCAACATAACCGCCACTAAAATTAAGTATGTCATCTACATTTTGAAAATATAAAATGGTAGATGATCCAGTTCCAATATTTACAACTCCCCCATACGTTATTTTATCTAAGAATAAAGTAGAAGTTATTCCTACGCCATTTGTTGTCCCAAGTCCCACCGATTTATTTGGATCAAAATAATATTCTCTAGTCAAACTATAATTATAATTTTGAACATTTTCTTTTATCTTAAATTTTCTTGATTTTTCAATTAAAAATGTTCCTGCATTATGCGTTGACGCTTCACCATTTAAGTTTCTCAATACTGTAATTTTTGGTCCATCTGGATCAACTTTTAATACTTTAATCAGTTCATTACCAACTTGATAATAATCATTTTCATAGATAAATGGTTCTCTGAAATTTCCAGAAACTTCAAATACAGTTGTTATTCCTGTAGCAAAAACTGTTCCGATACCACTTCTCAACTGAAGAGTATTTGAGATTGTGCTAATCTTATATGATTTTTGTAAAGTTATTCCATTTGTATTAATTCCAGTTATGTCGATAATTTCATTATCATTTAAACTATGAGGGTCTTTACATATAAAAATGTATTCATTGGAAACATCTTTTGATGGTATAACTTCAACATTTTCAATCACTGTTGATTCTGTCTGTATTTTACCTATTTTCTTACCAACAATTTCAGATACAACTGCAGCTGCTCCAAATCCTCCAGTATTTTTATTATCAAAAATAATTTGATCACCTATTTTATATCCTTCTCCACCAGATATAATCTGAACATTATCAACATATCCAGTTGAACTAGCTTTTACATCAGCAGTTTGCTTTCTAATTTTTGTAGAGTTTACAAAATATGGATATTCTGAATTTTTTGAAGATACATTATAGTCTATTGTATTTCTGATAAGATTATTGGAAACAAAATTAAAATCATCTTGATTTGATAAGGCATCATAGTTAAATTTAATTGGAGAACTTCTAAAACTATCTCCAATAACATATGGAAAAACTGGTAATTTTTGTCCAGAGAAATTGCCAGCATCTACAATATTCTCAGTAAATGTTGTAAAATAAGCATAAACACCATTTGGATATTCTGGTGTTCTGCAATATCTTCCATTGAATTCATCTAAAGTTCCTTCATTCCTAAATTCAAAATCTTCAATAAAAAATCCAGACGGAAATAATGAAGGTCTATTTGGTTTTCTTGTAGAAACATATCCAGACTTCATTTGGGAGACATTTCCAGGAACTGCAGGATTTTCATATCCATATGGTCCGTAAATAGGATTTCCGTCATATGCCCACCCAATTATAGGAGAGTGAAAAGGAACTGTAGATCTATCATTCTGTAAATCGGATTGATAGAATATAGTTTCTCCATCATCTTTAAATGAATAAATGCTTTCTCTTAAAAGTGTTGGTGGATATAAGTGAGTACATTGTAATCCATCTCTTCCAGGTACAATTACTCCCCCATCTTCAGATATTTGATCATTTAAATTCAGACGAGCAAAACGATTAACATTCCAATTTGTAATTTTTGCAAGAAGTCTTCCTTCTGATCCTGGACTAGAAATTCTAATAGAAGTATTATTTGGATTATAACCTTTTCCTCCAGTGATAACCTCGATTCTTATTATTTCTCCATTTTGAATTATCGGTGTCAATTGAGCTCCCACACCATCACCAACAACTTCAATATTTGGTTGAGAATTATAATCTTTGCCTTTTATTTGAACTAAAACTTGTTTAATAGTTCCATCGTTTACAATCGGGATTGCTCTTGCATCTCGACCATTTACGAGAGTAATTTGTGGTAACTTTTCGTGATTAATACAATCAGATGATCCATACCCTACACCACCCGATTTTAAGAAGACTCCATCAATTTCTCCACGGAACACGGGAATTAATTTTGCATTAAAATCGACATACTCATTAAATGCAACTGAAGTTGTTGCTACTCCAACACTTGAATATAAATGAGATGTACTAATTCCAATACTTCCTATCCCAATAGAAGTTACTTTTGTATCAGTTGCAATAAAACCAGCAACTGGGGTTAAAATTTCTCCAATTTTTATATTAAAAGTTGATATCCCAACAAAATTAGGAGAATTTGAATTGAATGTTGCTATTCCAGAAAATCCAGTTGAATAATATGAAGATATTCCAATATTACCAGAAAGATTATATACTATTTCTGGATAATTGAATTCCCCATCTCCAGTGGAAGTAAATTTAATTGGTGTTGAAGAATCTTTCTCTGTAAGTCTAAACGAGTTGTTATTTATCTTTAAAATGTAATATGAATTGCCACTGATTAATCCGCCTACTGGAGAATTTGAAGTATATACAACTTCTTCTCCAGTATTATAACCATGATTTATTATTGTTATAGTATTTGTATAAACGTTTACATTACTTTCAACTAAAAGATTTTTTTTATTAGAAAAACCACTTCCAGCATCTAAAACTCTGATAGATCCAATTCTTTTCTTTTTATTGTAAGATTCAAAAATATGATTTCCTGTCCCATAAGAGGTTAATACTATAGGACTTGTTAAACCTAACGCATTTTCATAGGTATTATGTAATGTAATTTTTTTAGACCCTAAAACACCAACATAATAAATTGAATTATTAATTAGACCTCCAATAGCAGTTTCATTTTGAGTTTTATATACAACTTTTTCTCCAGATCTAAATCTGTGATATGTTTGAAAATTAAAAGTATAATTTTCTAAATTAACAACATTTGCTTGCTCGATTGCATTAAAAATTATGGAATGTGTAAATGATATTAAATTTACTTTTGCTTTAGCATTTTTTCCATTTCCGCCTTTAAAACTGATAATTGGTTCAGTAATATAATCAAATCCAGGATCAACAATATCAACCCTTTCCAAAGATCCTGTTAATTTGCAAAAAGCACTTCCCCCAACTCCAACATCATCTTTAATGTCAATAACTGGAGGATTAATTATATCATAACCTTTTCCACTTGCTGCAACAAAAATATCAGTTAATGGTCCATATTTAATTACATCTCCAGTTTTATAATTTATAATCTCAACCCCGTTAAGAAATATTCCTGTTTTTCCTGGAACAGTTGTATAAATTTTTTCATCGTTTTCTGCATTTTGAATTTTTCTGACAAGTTTCTGTCCAGTGACACTTTGTATTGCCAGATTTTTTTCTGGATCTGGATCTATTTTTACATATGAAAGTGGGGATAAAATATTTCTTGAAACTTGACCAGTTAAATTTAGATAATTTTCACTTGTAATATCCGCTCTACTTCTTGCAAGTCTTAATCTATCATTATCAACTTTTTTGACAAAATAAATTCCTTTATCAATATTCAACTTATTTGTACTTGATACTGGAATATAAGCAACTGCTTCGCCTGTAAGAAATCCATGATTAAATGCGGGAATAATAGAATCATTCTGCAAATTTGCGTCAAAATATATTACTCTATTTTTAGCATCAGCATTTTGATTATAATAATATGGTAAAGATGGGCAAGCAATATAAGTTGATCTATCATTATCAACATATACATTTTGAACATCAGATGTTAAATTAGTTCCAGGAACTTTTCTAAGTTTTCTTTCAACATAATAAACATAAATTAAATCCGTGTCATTTGTAATTTTAAATGATCTAAAAGGATCTGCTCCTGGAGTTGCGTCAAAAGTTCTAGTTACATTTTCTACATTTCCAGTTTGAGTTCTAATAATACCATTTAATATAACCTGATCTCCAGGCAAAATATTAATTGGATCGTAAGTTACAATTTCATAATTAAAGTTCTTATTGTCTCTAAGTTCTTTAACTTCGTGTCTTGTACTTACATTTGTGATCCAATTATTTGATCTAAAATCATCTTCTTCCACATATCCAATTGAACTAATTTCAATAGTATCATTTTTTGAAGTATAATATGCTTCTTTAGGAAAAGTAATTTCTGATAATATACCAGTTACTCTTACTTCAATAATATCTTCAACACTATCTCCATATCCATATGCAGAAGAATATAATCTTACTTTTTGACCTCTTTCAATGCCTCTGGTAAGACCTGTACATCCCAAAAATTGGTTAATAGTTTTTGAAGTATAATTTATTTCTAAATCCTGTCCATCTTTGAAATCAATATATAAAGTTCCACTATCAGGAAATCCTATTGTTGAATCAACATCAAGAAAATCTTGATATTGTAAAACATTATTTGAATCTAAAGTGCCAGAAGAAACGTCACTTATAATGTAAGTGCATGGATGAATGCTAAATTCTCCAGATACACTAAATTGACCTTCATCATAGCTTTCATCCAATCCAAAAATATAATATTCCCTATCATTTTCAAATATTTTTACAATATTATTGATTGAAGCAAATGCTTTAGTTAAGATACTTCCGTATTGATCTTGGTAAAGAGTTTTATTTAAAAGTTTTTCAGGATTTCCTTGAATTTTTTCTACAGTTATAATTTTGCCACTTTTGAATGATGCATTTGAAGGTTCAAAAAGAAAGTCTGCAGGACGAATTACATCTACATTTGATCCATATAGTGCTTTAAATAAAATTTTAAAGGAAGAATCCGTTCCTTTTGTCTCATAAAAATTCTTTGCTTGTTTAATAAAATTTCTTTCATTCAATCCTGGATAGAATTCTCTATTTTCAAATCCAGGAGTAAATTGCTTCTTACTTTTCTCTAAGAAAATTTTTAAGAAAAGAATACTTAAGTTTTTTACAGTAGATCCTGATTTATGCGATACTGCATCAGTATCTCTAAAAACTAATTGATCTTGCTTTGCATTTGTTTCTGTTGTTCTTCCACTAAATCCTCTAAAACAACCAACAAATTTATTATTTTCTATATCTCTATTTGTGTAGAAAATAATTTCATCATTAATTTGAATAAGACCAGATTTTAGGGGAAATCCTTGAGTAGATTCTACAAAAATTTCAGAATTATAAGTATCAATGTCTTCGGAAAGAGTTGTACCTTCGACAAGATTTGTTATTTTGTCAATTTTAACATATTGATCAATATTTTCTAGAATATCTTTGATTGCACCTTGATATTCTAACGAATCATAATACTTTTTGAGAAACTCTGCAAAAAGCGGATATTCCTCAAGAACAAAACTAGGTAATTGATTTTCTAGAACGGCACTAGTTTTAATTCTATTTTCTTTCATATTACTTTCTGACTAGTTTCCCACTACTGTAACTTGAACTTGCTTTATGTGATAGTGCTGATGTATCATATCCAGAAGAAATTACATCAGGAACCATAGTAATTATACTATTCGATTGATCATATTGTAAAAATAAATCTTGTAAACCTATAACATCATTTGATAATGGTGCTGCAGACACTTCAATAATAGGTTCTCCTCCAAATGTCTTTAATGTTCTTACAATTTTAATTGGTTTTAATAAAACCTCACCTTTAGTATATTTTACAGTTCCTACTCCACGTCTTGCGATTACTGGTTGTGATGCGGCATTTAGTGTAAATAAGAAAATTTCTCCAGTTTTTCTATCTTTATTTGGAAAATCTGCAAGATATACAACATCGTTAATTCCTTCAACAACAAATCCAGAGGATCTTAAGTTGTAACCATCACATTGATCAACTTGACTCAACATCAAAGCATTTGTGGTAGCTGCCATACCAACATTTCTCTCTTCACGTACATAAAATGCATTTCCATAGCATAATTCATACTCAGCAAGACTATTTATGGCGGGTCTTAGGTTCCTCCTAATCTCTACAGTTGTGATATTTGAAGTAATTGATTCATGACTATCATCAAGAACTTTTAAGAATCTACTATACTTAAACTTAGCACCATATTGATTAATCTCTCTAGAATCTGCATATCTAGAAACATTCGTAGAAATAATGGACTTGACAAAATCTGCGCCAGGCGCTTTATTTTGATCATAGTAAACATTTGATTCTGTTTCAACATAAACATACTTAAGATCTACAAGTTCTGGTCTAACACCAGCAACTGTATATTTTTTTAGAAGAGTTTTTAAATTATCCTTTACAGCATTTGAAATAAATTGTCCATTAAATGGTTTGACTACGATAAAAACTTTTCCAAATTGAGGAGGAGTTAGATCTTCTCCACCAAAAACAGTTACATATTCTGCTTCTGGATATAGTGTTGGAATAAGTGCTTCAAAATCTGCAGAAGTAACAGCTCTATATTGAGTAGAATATAGTCTTGGTGCGTACTTTTTAATAGAACTTACCGATTGGATCTCCTGACCACCTTCTGATACTGATTGAGTAGTTATAACGGAGATCCCTGAAGTAATTAAGCGATCATTATTATCAAAAATACGTCCAACAAAGTCAAAGTTTCTAATTCCATTACCATCAGCTCCATTGGTTATGCAATATGAAACCTCAATAAGATTGCCATTTTCTAATTTTTTGCCGAAAATATTATCTCCAAAAAGTAATTCGTATCTTTGGTCCTCAATCTCTTGTATAAAGAATATTCTTGAGTCTCCTTTAACATCTACAAGAGATTCTACAAGATTATACTTTGTAACAAGAGTGCTCGATACAGATGGTCTTACATTTACATATAAAGTTCTTGTATCAATATTTTCATTATCTAAAATATATCTTTGATTTTCAATATTATTATCAGTTACGAATCTTGTGATTGCATATGAACCCTCATAGACAACAACATTATCAAAATACGCAAAACCTTCAACAACTGGAACAGTAATATCTTCAGGAATCATGAAGGTATAATCTTCATTTCCAAAACTTTCCGTACTAACGCAAACTGTTCCTCTTTTTAAAGTTAAAGTTAAAGGTGGATTAACAAAATCTGTAGTATCAACGAAAAAAGAAATCAAGCATTTTGCTGCAGTTCTTGATTTTGGAACATATCCAATATTACGTGCAAGAGAAACGACATTTTCTCTAAGAGTGGCACTATCAATAAACACCTCATTGCTAATCATATTAGCATTGTATGAGGAAATATAAGTATTATACGCTAGAATATCAAGAATGATTGAAAGATTAGATCCTTCAAAATCGTAGTCAGTAAAAGAAGAATTTGATCTAAGGTAATCTTTGATCGAAGTCTTAATCTGATCAAAATCTAGATTTGTTAAGTTTACTAGTGCCATTTATCTTGTAGACGTTAGTACGAAGGTTAATTGCTGTGTATCTAATGGTAATCCGATAATTGCGTATTCAATAACGACATTAAAGGCACCTTCATCATAATTAGGAACTACTATAACATTGGTTAAATTCACTCTAGGTTCATTATTACGAATAACTGAATCAATTTCTGATGTTATAACACCTGCAGTTACTTCATTTACGTTTTCAAATAATAATCCACTTACTCTAGACCCAAATCGTGAATCAAAAAATTTCTCACCAATCTGAGTAAGTACAAGATTGCGTAAAGAGCGAGCAATTGCTGTCTCATTTTTAATAGCAATAACATCTCTAGTTAATGGATTATATTGAAAAGACAAACTAATGTCTTTAAATCCCCTACTTACTCGCTCTGTTGGCATTTCCTATACTATTCTACCTTATTTATCAGGTATTCCAGGAATTTAGTGGAAGAGGTTCTGTGCCGTATTCCCAATCATCGTAGTCTTGATCATTACGAATTTTAGCATGTAGTTCATTTTGAAGTTTAAAATTATGCTTTTTTGGAGTATTGTCATCATTGACAATCTCTCTAAGCATTTTCTTTTCCTCAAAGACACCATAATCTGATACTAATTTATTCGTACCCCACATTTGGTACATATAATTAGTATCCCTATCTGATGGTTTACCCATTTTTGCCTCCTGATTTAACTTAAATCAGAACTTTTTACGGGGTTGCTATCCCGTGATCATAGTTTTAATTATATCATAGTCTTCTTGAAGTATTTCTTTTAAATAATCATCGTCCCAATGTTTGTAATAATCTGTTTTTGCTAATTTTAATCTCAAATTTTTCAATTTTTCTCTGGGTTGTGCCAAAATTAAATTATATTTTCCATTATTCGTCTGTATATTTCCGATAAAAGTGTCATAAGAAGCGCAATCTTCAAAAAATTCCCAATTTTTGTACTTCTGATTGCATCTTTCGACAATATTTTGCACTTCAGAGAGTGTTAAATTGTCTGGAAGCACAAAAAAGACGATATCATGACCATCTACAGGCATAATATCGTCTTCTTCACAGACAATTATTTTAAATTTTGCGTTTAAAGCATAAGGACAGATTGAAAACCCACCAAGTTCTGGACGATGTTCAGATACTTTGCGTATCCAGTCCTTTATATGTTGTTCTATTTCGTCCATTTTTACAACTTCTCTTTAATATAGAGAGTTTTCGGCGGTTTTTAGAGAGAGATACGCGGTTTTTGATCAGACGATCTCTTCTGCAGTAAGAACCTGAGGTTTCTGAGCAGTTCTGGGGTTCTCGGGATGAACCTGCATTCCAGTGGGAAGACCAGCAACCCAACCAAAAACCTTGGGTTCAGTGTTCTCAGTAGTTTCAGTTGACTGAGAAGTTTCTTCTGTCATTTGCCTTGACCTCTGTAACGTTTTTTAGCACAATTTCTGCTAGTTGCAGCGTATTTTGTATGCTTCCCCATACCCTGACGGGTAGATTTGGGGTGAGATTCAATTTTCTGATTTGTCAGACTGGGACGCTTTGCCATTTACACTTCCTCCATTTCAATTTCAGTTAAATCAATGTTTTCTCCCTCATAGTATTTTTGAGAGAGTTCTTCAATCACTTCTGTACATTCCTCAAGGGTAAGATTCTGATAAAGCTTCCTACCCTTATATAGTATATTATGCATTACAGATTAGATGATGCGTGTTTTTTCATGTCCAACACGGATACGAGGATCACACCAAATTTTGTATCCTGCTGCAATTGCATCCAGACAGAATGAAACATCCTCTCCACACATATCTTGAACCGCACCAGATTCAAATTGTTGCATCTTAGGAGCAAACCAAGGATACTCAAGATTCTCAAATACTCCTTTCTTAATCAGAACCCAACCAAATCCAGTGTAATCAACAGTGAAAGGACGACGACGCTTAGAGATTGAATCAACTGTTTCATGATTCATCACACCACCGTTCTTACGGAAATCATCTTCTTCTAACCAGTGTGCAACAGAGGTAGTATGACCATCTTCAGTTGCATACCATCCAGCAACAACTTCTTTTTCTTCTACCTTACCTTCTGCATCTTCTGCTGAAAGTGCTACATCACAAAGTTGCCAGAATTTCTCAGTGTTGAAAACAATGTCACTATCAATCCAGAGTTGATAGTCATAAGGAAGTTTTCCATCCCAAGGAACTTGCTTTGGACCACGGAGAACATTTGCACCGAGTACTTTACAACGTGCAAAGTTAACCATAGATGAGTAATCTTGAGAGATCTGAATACTCATTCCATTTTGTACAAGATCAAAACAAAGTTGTACAAAATTTTTCAGGAAAATAAAGGAGCATCCTCGACCAGGTAGACAGAATACAATGGATTTTCCACGCATTCTTTCTCTAATAGCATCATAGTCCCATTCTTCTACAGACGACCTTGTAGGTGCCTTTGCTTTAACAGTAAATCCTTTTGCCATAAGTTTGAATAACCTTCAGTTCAATTCTATCTGTCTATTTATCAGTTGTCAATAAGAGGGGTTCTCTATTCCCTTCTCATTTACTTCGACTTCCTCATAGGAAATATCTTTTTCTGAAATGTCTATACCAATCAAATCAAACATTCTGTGAAGCATATCCCAAGTTTTTGTGAATTCTTCCTCACTGAGACTGTGGTATATGCACTGTTTCTTTGCGTATATGTGGTATATTTTTTCCGTCATTTGAAGTGTTTCCATGGAACGCCGAAGTCACCGCAGTATATATGAGGAATACTATGAATAGGATTCCTACAAAAAAATTCCGAGGGTAGCGTATTAACCACCCCGCCAAGACAACCTTCCAGAAACTCCAATATGGGGTTTGTTTTGCTCTCATTGCGGAACTCGGGATATTACGGAGGGGTTTCATAAGAAAATTTTTGCGGGAAAATTTTTTTCTGAGCGGGGTTTTAAGACCTTTATACCCCCCACGGAATTTTTTCCAGTCTATTATAACTCTCGCGTTTTGTCACCTCTGTAGGTTAGGGTAGTTTCGATTTTTTAAACGGCAGGGCGCCGCCCATAAGGTATACTAATCAATGAAATCACTGTCTTTCACGCACATTGAGAACGCACAGATTACACGCCATTCGTTATAGAAAAGGGGGCAGAAGTGTGCCCCCATTATGATCACAATTCCATCATCATTTCGTTGATCTGACGGTCGTTAATGCAGGCAGAATCCCAGCGGACGCCATCTTTAGTTTGCACAAGATGTCGCCCAATCATACCATCTGTCATGCAGCGGACGAACTTCTCAAACGGGGTCTCATTGTCACCGCAGAACTCTACACATGCCTTTGCAGTATTGTAGAGGAATTCGTCATTCTGAATCCACAGAGCAACATTCCAGGTCTCGTAGTTTGTCCAACCGTTGTAGTCGAGTGCCATGATTCGATGAGAGTGAGAGTGAACAGTGAGAGTAGAGAGAGGGGGAGGATTGTCTCCCCCTACATTATCATCGCAGATCGTAGTCTGCCCAGACAATGTTGTTAACTCGGATCTCGGCGTAACCATAATCCTCTGCCAGAGAATAGCAGAGATCGTATGCCTTACCCTCATCGTGAACGGAGGTGTTCTCGTAGGGGGCGGAGGGGCAGATCACGTCGTAGGTCATCGGGGTTCTCCCTTTGGTTGACTTCGTTACTGTAGTCGGTCAGAGGGGGCATCGGCGCCCCCCCTTGTGCAACTTAACTAAATGTCACAGGCACCACGTCGTCAGCATAGCGGTCGCGGTAGCAAGCGGCGAAGAACCATGCCTCGTGGGCGCTGATCTGTCCCGCGAAGGTCTGCTGCGGGGCAAACTCGGTCTTGCGGGGAACCCAGCGGATCTCGCGGGTTTCGAGGTCAGAGCAGGCGGAGAAAATTGCCATCGGTCTCGGGTTGGTTGACTTCGAAATTGTAGTCGGTAAGGGGGAGGAGGTCAACCCTCCCCGTAGGGTGATCAGTAGCGGTCGAGCAGCAGGTGCAGATCGCGAAGGGCAGTTACCCGCTCGGGATTGTCTGCAGGTTGATCGGGATACAGGTCGATGTTGTTAACAACCGATTCCAGTTGGTTGTAACGGTACGAGATCGCATCCTGCAGCATGACCAGTTGCATCGGGGTCAGGTTGAGAACCACGGGGGTGATCTGCATCGGTGTCGTTTGCGGTTGACTTCGTTACTGTAGTCGGGGGGAGGGGGGATTCTCGGTCCCCCCTGTGAACCTTAACAATCCGTCACACTGCCAGGGCAGCGATCAGGCGGTCCCGCTTGCGGATCTCGGTCGGGACGATAAACCACAGATCGCGCTTGCCGTTATCGGAGCGGGTAGCACCTAGGACGCCATCGCGCTCGAGGTCAACCATGAGAGCGTGAATCGTGCCCTTGTGACGGCGGGGATCGAGACCCATGGCGCGAACCAGATCCGAGCAGGTCTGGGGACCGTCGTTGATCAGGCGGGTGCGGATGGCAGCGCGGATGATGGAAGCGAACATGATCAGAGGGGGTGAGGCGGGATCCCTGTCCCGCTTGAGAGAATCCTAGGGCATCGCGGGACCGTTTCGCGGTCCCGTTACATTTCGAAATCTTATCTCTACTCTACGTCAGTTTCGAACTCAATCAGGACGGGAACATTGTCGACATTTGTGAGATACTGTTCCTGATAGATTCCAGGTCCGATCTCAACGGAACCGACGAGGATTGCAGTTGCCAGGAGAGTTTCAATCATGATTCGTAAGGGTGAAAAATTAGGGGGGATTTCTCCCCCCTTTGTGATCAGTACTCTTCGGGACCGTAGGCACACTCTAGAGAATACTCTTCGAGTGCCTGATCATCATCATAATAGGATGACCAGTCATCCTCACAAGTTTCGCGGATAGATTCACACATTTCCTCAACCATATCGAAGTAGGAGAACTCTTCGATCTGCTCATCATAGAGAAAAGAATCCATGATCATTTCGGGGGGTTGTGGTTTGGCGGTTGGTTTCCCTCCCGCTTGAATGTATCTTAGGGGATAGGGGGACCGTTGCCAGTCCCCCCGTAACAATCCGTCACACTTCCTGCAGATCACCACTGCGGCGGGCAGCGGCAACCAGAGAACCCAGACCCTGAACCTCTTCGGCGTTCAGAATCGATTGCAGTTCGTCAACGACACTTTCAGAACCCTGGAAAGTATAAACTTTCTGAGGATTCGATTGGAAAGCGATCTGAACTTGCGGGGCGTTCTCGATATCAACGTAGGCGATTGCGCTGCTGTTGATAGGGAGGAAGGTACGGCGGACGATGTTGGACATTTCGGTTTTTCGGGGTTGCGGGAGGTCCGTTTGCCTCCCATGCACAGCAATGTAGGGCATCACGGGGGGCAGGTCTAGGGGGGTTGTGCCACCTTCTGAACTGGCACAGCGCAGCGGGTATGGGGTGCCCTAGGGTCTAATCTAAGGGCACAAGCGAAGGAGGGGCGGGGTAGCCCTGATGATGCAAACGGTCGACACCTAACCTGCCTTGAAATAATAGGAATAAAAGTATAAAAAAAGAGAGGCATTGTGCCTCTCCTTTGTGTTACTTTTGTGCCAAACGGTTTGAGATACGTTGCTCCCTACCATTGCGACCAGAACCAGTGGCAGCGTAGAATCTTGTCTTAGCGCCACCAATTCTCGACATCACCAGGTCAGACTTTTTCGGTTTGACTGTAGGAAGTCGGGTAACTGTAACCTTACCTTGAATCTCAGCGATCATGAGATCGATGTTACTCAGGGTTGCAAATTCCATAGGATCAGAACTCAATGGGGTCAAGAGTGGGGTTCAGTTCTGCAACATTTGCATCACCATCTTCCCCACTAATAAGATTGTCAAGAATTTCAAGAATTTGGTTGCCATTAGAACCTTGACGGAGAAGAGAAACGTAAACGTCTTTGGTCATGATTTCGACTAGATTTTAAACTAGATTTGATGGGTTGATTGTGGGGGACTTGAGGTGTCCCCCGTACCTAGACTAGATTACCACACGGCAGCGGCAATCTCTTCGTCCCACTCTTCAAACTGACACACTTCGTCATAGAAGTCGGGTTCCTGGTTTGCCCGCAGGATCGCTTGACGGCACTGCTCGGCAATTTCGTCAATGCTCACGGCACGGTCGGTGGAAGGAATGTAACGCATGGTAACGTTGGGGGTTGTGGGATTCAGGGGTTGGTTTCCCTCCCCCTGATGCAATCAGTATGGCACGGATCAGGGGGCATCACAACCCCCCGTGTGCCACTTGCTTAACCGTCACACGGCATCGGGTGATTCTTTTAACTCAACGCCATGATCTTCGAACCATTCATCACCCTGATGATCACGGATTTCGTTGATAAGTTCTTCCTCAGTGTAGTCATTGTAAGACTGAACAAGTGTATCAAAGACGAATTGTTCCATGGTTTTCATGTCCATGCAATCCATCACAAACTCAGCATACTTCTCAACAAGTGCGCTGAAATCGTCAGTCCAGGTGTAAGCGTTGTTCGTCATTGGAAGTAATGATGAAAGTGATAGCGTAGAACAATCGAGGCAAAAAGTTCAATCATTGTTTGTTACGAACACGTTTTACCTCATCATCAATGATCTCAAAGACTTGTTCGTAGATGTAATCACATCCACCAAGTTCAGTGAGAACGTCATCAGTATCAAAGTCACTTAGACGCTCTTGAGTATCAAGATCCTCAAAACCATCCTCACCGATAGGATAATAGAAAACATCCTCCTTTGTGAATACAAATGCAGCGCAAGGTGCATCCTCGCCCTGTTGTTCAATCAGTTGATCTACTGATCGCTTGAGTTCAGAAAGTGTGCGGTACATTAGGAAAGAACGTGACGGTAATCGATGGATTTGATGCACCAACCTGTAGCACAGGTGATCTCTTCTACGAGATCATCTTCATCATCTGCCTCCCAGATTTGACCAACAGTATCATCGATGATGTCAGACTTTTCTTCAGGATGAAGGTCTTCATCATCAAAATCAAACTCAATTTCAGTGACTTGAAACAGCATTGTTCAGTGCAAATGATTGGATTGATTGAACTGCACGGTTGCCAAGTTCAGCAACCCCATTGAAACCAACTGTAGCAACGAGGATGCCAACAACGACACCCGTGAGAAAATTGTTCATCCTTTGGGCAACATGTCGTGAAGTTTTTCATACAATGCGGGCACATCTGCACCCACAATCTCACTCACTTCCTCCCAATCATCATGGAATTCGATGAGTTCCAACAGAGCACAGATTTCGTCAGGAGTTAGAGTCAGAGTCGTCATCGGAGGAATCCTCGGAAAGAATGGGGGTGTCACCATCCCAAATGATAACACCCTCGGAGAACAGGAGATCAAACATCAGAAATCGTAGTTAGTGTCAAGGGGGAGACCTTCTGCGAGGTCATCATACTCAATTTCCTCAGTCATTTCATCCACAAAATCAAAGTAGGAAACTTCTTCGATTTGATCCTTGTCAAAATAGGAGAAAGTCATGATGGGTTGAAGAACTCAACAGAATCAGTATAAAGGAAGTGGCAGAGGGTGTCTATCCCTCAGTGCCACTTGTCAGACTGTCACAGCGCCTCGTTTTCGTTCAGGATTCCCCAGCAGATTTCGATGCCCTGCTGGGTACGGTAGGCGCCAATGTAGGCGGATCCAACACTGATCGCGGTGATCTCATCACCAACACGGGCACGGAGGTCCAGGTTAGCGTAGAAGACCTTACGGATGGCGCTGGGGGTGCTCAGGATTGCCATGGGGGTTCCCTTGGTTGACTCGTTCAGTGTAGCAGATCAGGGGGGCAGGATGCCCCCCGTGTGCCAGTTCAGAAGGCGATCAGTTTATCGAGTTCCCACTGATCTACTGCGGGCACACAATCAATCCGCCCAATCTTATTCACCAACCACTTGTTAATGTGTTTGGTGGTGGTGCTGCTCCACTTGTGAGCAGTGCGGACCCATCCCCTTCCAGGGATGCGGGCAGCAACAGGGGTAGCGTAGGAGATCAGGATCTCAGTCCCATCTGCCAGCATGAGTTCCGTTTGGTTGCTGCCAATCTGTTGGATGATCATGGGGTAAATCCCTCAGGACTCCATCAGTATGGCGCTTCCAGGGGCACCTAGGCACCGCTGGTGGACAGTCCAGAAAGTGGCACCACCTGGCACCCCCATGAGGGGGAGGGGTTTATAATATTGGAAACCAGAGGAGGGGAGGGGTATCCCTGAGGACGACAATACATCGTCACCGAAGCAGCTTTGAAATAATTATTAAATTATAATAAGAAAGGGGGAACGTGCCCCCCATTGTTTGGTGCTTTCTGTAAAGAATGAAAAGAAAAGCAAACAAATAAGAATTATTCTTTTTCTCAAGAAAGTTTTTTATATGGTGTGAGTAAGATATTATCAGAAATACATTGTGCAATCTCAACCACAAGATCTATGTCATCAGAACCTAATTTTTCTGATACAATCTCAGGAACAATCTCACACATAAAATCTATCCAACGTTCATCGGAATAGATTGTGTTGATAACCTCAGGAGTTAATGCAACTGCAAGATTGTTGATTGTTTGATTAGAGAGTGCCATCAGATAAACTCCTGAATGAAATAATCAACTGTGATTTCATGATCTTCGCAGAACTTTTCTACATCTTCTGGGAGATTGTCAACAATTGAAGAGAGTGCAAACTTTTCCCAAAGAGAATAAAACTGTTCGGTGTTCATGATGGTTCAGAGGTGAACTAGATTAGAATACATGATCTCGACTAGATTTTTTGAACTAGATGTGCCAGTTTGATGACTGGCACATCACGCATATCTAGTCTAGATGTTCTCAGTTATCACGGAAATAAAATCCGTTTTGCTCAGAATAATCATGACGCAGAGAATGTTCCCATGTTGCATCATAATCAATCACGATCCACGAAGGAATATCAGAACCGTAATTTTCCAGGTAATTATCAATGAATTCCTCATGATCATTGAAAGATCCTTCATAGGAATCTTCAAAGGAATTCAGATAATCAATGCCGTAACACTCAATGTAAGCATCTACAGCATCTTCGCAATAGTTTTCGCTCAGTTCATAATACTGAACGTAATAGTTGATAAAATCATCAAAATCATACTTTTCAATGAATTCATCAATCTCACAATTACGAGCATCTGTTGCTGCTTTGATGTCAAGAAATTCCTGACAATAATCAAAGTTTTCAGTTTCATAAACATCAATGAACTGGAGAATATCATCCAGATCATAACCTTCATCAATCAGATTCTCAATATCACCCACAAGTTCAGGGTGAACTTCTTGCCAGTTGGAAGTGAGAGTGATGCTCATTGGAGTTCGGTGGTGAACAAATGAATAATAGGGCAGTTTAGGGTCATGCCCAGGACACATGTGACAGTTCTTAGAGTGTCACACCTCTGCCAGAAGCAGTTTATGGATGCGGTCTGCTTCTTCCAGAGCATCATCATCCAGACGGTCCCACTCTACCCAATCATAGGCAGATCCTGCGGTTTCGTATGAACCATCAGGCAGAAGCGGAGCATACATCAAAACCCGCTGATTGTTTGCATCCAAAGTATACGTGCAGTTGTTGATTTTGGAGATGGCAAAAATCATGAGATCTCTCAGGAACACAAGTAATTTAAAGGATGGGGCAGCATCTGTCAACTGCCCCTGTGCCACTTCTCAGACTGCCCCCACAAGATCAACTTCAACTCTTTTTAGGTTCAATCCCATTAGTTGATTAGTGACCCTTTCACAAATAATTGAAGAAGCATTTTTTGCTTTGGACTTTTCATACCAAATTGTCTTGCAACCATCATTTGTTTCAACTTTAATTCTGAACTCTCTCATGAGTGGAATTGCTTGGGACCTTATTAATATACGGGATAATCAAGCAATATTGGGGAATTCATGTACCAGTTTTTTAAGTGTCCACATAAGAAAAAACTCCCCAATCTTGTGATAGACTGAGGAGTTATAAGATAAACTGAGATATAATTTCACCAACGATCTGGTGCTGATAGATTCTCAACATAAGAGTCTACTGTTTCATTCCCTTGCAGATCGAGAACTTTTGCCCAATCAATTTGATGGGGATCAAAGTCTTCTAGTACTTCCAATTCCAGTGTGACTCTGAACTTAGTTTTTTGAGCAGCAAGATAAGGACTGACCATAAGAACTCCTGAGAAACTATGTGAACAGTATAAGAAAATCTAGATGAGATGTCAAGTGTGCCAGTTCTGTGAGTGTCTCGACTAGATTTTAATTATGATGTATGTATATGATCTCTACTAGATTTTATGAATGATTATGATGATAACAGAATAATCTAGTTGACTTATGATATGATTGATATAATAAAACTGTGATATGATGATAATCTAGTTGAATAATCTAGTTGAATAATCTAGTTGACTGATACACGAATAAGATCTAGAAGAAAAAAAAGATCTTGACTAGACTTTGTAGAGCATCTAGTCTAGATCTTTTCCCCACCCACAAATACACTATAAGACCCTATGAGTATTTTGTCAACCCTCTGTGTTTTTATGTCTGGGGTCCGTGACAGTTTTTCGGAGGTCTTGACATTTTCGCGGATTCATGATAGAACGCAAGCCAAGATCACTATAAAATCTCACATTTACTTACAAGATCTCACATTATTCTATAAAATCTCACATTAAATCAAAAGATCTCTCATTTACTTACAAAATCCCATATTTATTCGCATAACAGAACTATTATATCACGTTAAACCATATTTAATCTAACATTAACCCTACCCAGCAAAAAGTAAAGCACATGCTCACAAAAACAACGCTTCTTATACATATTACCAGAGCACCCTATCACAAATGAATCAAGGAATCATCTATTCAATCTATAATCAAGAAACTGGTAAGTATTACGTGGGTCAATCCATCTTAGAACTGAATAAAGTATGGAAAGAACACATACAACAGTCCAGTAGAATGAATGCTGATCCATTATACAAAGATATGCGTAGATATGGATTAGATAAGTTTCGTATTAAAATTATAGAAGAATGTTCTGAATCGTTATTGAATAAAAGAGAATCTTATTGGATAGAACAATATGATGCTTATAATGATGGTTATAATCTATCTCCTGGTATTATAGAAGAAGAACCAATTAAAGAATCAATAAAACGTGTAAAAAGACCTTATCAGAATACCTTTACTACATTAGGTGATGGTAAGCATCATTGTATTAAATTAAAAGCAATTGATGTGAATACTTTAGAAGAAAAAGAATATAATAGTCTAACTGAATGTGCCCAGGAGTTTGGTATTCTTGCTTCAAATCTTTCTCGTGCATTGAAGCATGGATGGAAAGTAAAAGGGCATCGCATTATTAAACTTGAAGATAAAACTACAAGTCATCCAATCTATGGCGTTGATAAGATTACAAATCGTATTCGCTATACCTTTCCAAGTATTAGATCTGCAGGTAGAGAATTAGGTAATGGATATGATGCGGGATGTCGTAAATCATTAAATCATCCACACAAATATACTTGGAAAGGATGTTATTGGTTCTATCGTTGATTATTCTCCAAGTGTATGAATCACTGGTTTTTCATGTGCAAGAATGCGATAAAGTTCTTCATGCTGTGCTGCTGATACTGGAATGAATTCAGTTTCAGGATTAAATTCATCATCGCGGATTGCTTGATTAATTACAATCGAACCTTCTTCTCCTGAATAGGATCGGTGAAATGTTTTCTTTGGAATAACCAATGCGCCAGAGGAACGATTCAAATGAACAACATGATAAGGATATTTCCATGTAGGATTAACAAGTTCAAATGTCCGCAGACCTTGAAGAACTCGATTATGATCCACTTGATGATAATGAATATAAAACTGCTTTGCGCCTACAATATCATCAGGAGGACTGATTGCAGGACCAGTGTGAACAACCAGATCCTGTGCATTTGAGTTTTCAACAGAAATATCATAAAAGATAACAGAGTCTGTTTCTCGGAAAACTCGGTGTTTCTTAAAATTAACTTCGCTCATGTGTTTAAACTAAATTCAGTGCAGGTGCAGGAGAGACATTAAAAGTAAACCTTTTTGCAGTAATTGTTGCATTTTCAGTTCCAATCTCATCAACAATTTCCCAATAATCCTCTCCTTCTTCAATTACAACATAACCAAAAGTGCCAGCAATGGAGAGTTGACTCAGACCACACTTTTCTGCTTGGCGTTGTGTTGAAAAACGCTCTTTGCGATTCCACCATCCATTGCGCTCAACATCTTCGGCAGGACCAAAGGAAATGCAAATGAATTCAGTCATGGAACTTGTTTGAGTGACTTAAGTAGTATAGAGTGAAATGGTCAGGCAGCAATGCCCTGCTGTGCCAGATCTTTATCTGTCACATAGTAACACTCTTTCAGATAGTCTTCCTTGCTAATCAGGAAAGGATTGGAAGGATCAGCAATTTCCCGATCATACAGATCAGATGCTCGAACAGTTCGCAGTGCCAGAATTGTTGAATAGCAAAGTTGATTCATTTCCTTTGTTTCTTCCGCTGGCAACCATGCTTGTGCAACTTCATTAAACTTTTCTCCAACCAAATCTTCCAGCAGATTCAGTTGATCTTGAGTCAGGTTGACGGTGAGCATTGTGCTTTCCTTGTTGACTTCTTTAGTATAGGGTGAAATGGTCAGGCAGTCAAGAGGTGCAATGATTAGTGTTGCTTATGGCGCGGACGTGGATCGGGATCATAGATTCCAACACCATCGCGATCTTCAAGATAAAACAGTGTGCAGAATGTACTAATGATTACAGCGCCAATAATAAGAGTTCCCATCATTAAACCATCACAAGACCATAATCATTTAACATAATGTCCCTTACATGTTCGCGGTCAAAACTGTCACCACAGAAAGAAGTATCTTCTTTTTTAAGATACTTTGCAGTTGCTTCCATAACCATATCAAGTGTGGCACCTATTGGATAGATACCGTTCTCTCCATAGAAGGAGAGAACATAATCATAAAATTCAGTCATTTGATCACTTTGCATACAGATAACCACCTGCCCAATCAGCATTTTCAAGCAACCATTCCCGATCTTTAATCAGGCGCAGATCATAACGTACACCTTTTGCTGGTGCTTTCCATGATGCAGACTTGTAAACTTCACCAGTCTTTTTATCAACAAAAGCATGAACAGATCGGGAACCATTTGCGTTCATGATAATCTTATGATACTTCCGTCCAGTTTCAGGATAGAAGTCATAATCACAAATACCTTCTTTCAGTTTGTTGATACAACGCTGATGATACTCAGAAGTTTCAGGATCATCAACAAACTTTTGATGACTGTGAAGAGAGTAATCAATGAAGTTCTGACGCAATGCTTCACAGAGAGCATAGGTATGTGCCAGAACAGCATTTGCAATGTTCTGCCGTGCTTCCTGTTGAGCAGCGTAGTCAGCAAAGGTGGTTGCAGTCATGAGGTGTTTCTCAACTGCAATTAGAATACATCAATTTTCAGAATCCGCAGCAGACTCTGTGCCAGTTTGAGAACTGTCCAGTGAATTGACACGTTCCATAATAGCATCAATAAAATCCTGCTCCGTCCAAGTGTTTAATAGACTTTCTTGTGGATCATTTTCATCCCAACTGATAGTTAGAGACCCATCTTCCTCTTCTTTAACATCAATCATCGTTTTCGTCCCAAGGTGCTTTTCTTTTTAGAATATTTGCAAGTCTTTCATCATATTTACCTGGTTTATCCAATCTTTCCATCAAACAATCGTAATCTTTCGCTGAAAGATACATTTTATAAACTGGTGAATTGCAGATATGATTTAAAGAAGTAAAAAACTCCCAGGTATAATAATCACTGTATCCCATTTGCAAATAACTCCACCAATACAGTGCAGTATGATATATCTCAGTCCATCCTTGAATAATTTGTTTCATTTCTTCTTTGAATAATCTTCAATGTTATCAAGATGATTAAACCAAGGTGAAAAGAGAGCAATACATGCCCAAGCAAATGCTGCAGAAATAATTAGAAAATAAATCATACCATTTTCTTCTGATCAGTGTCAAATTTGTACCATTGAGCATCTTTCATTCTTAGACACATTAGAATAGTTTCATGCTCACGGTCATACAATGCCCAATTTTTCTGCATTTTTGCATTGTAGCGTCTTTGATAGGCACAACACCAGACATTGTAGTAGATTTTTGCTTTTTCTGAAATAGTCATGACCATCTACCCAAACGTAGTTTACGTTCTGGTGAAATCCATGGATTGTAGGGATCATCATAAGGATAGATGTATTCGCAACACCAACCCCAAGAAAGTGCCTCCCAGAAGTCATCATAACCATAAGGTTCTGGAAAGTTGTAGCAGGATATAATATATGAGATGTTACGGAAACCTTCCAGAAACCATTCCCATTTGGTCATTTGCCAGTATTCTTTCCAAGTCATTTTCCTTCAATTTCATTCTGTTTTTGATGAACAAAATCAGTAAGATCAATCTTATTCACATCAATTCCAGCATCATCACAATCAAGAATAAACTCCATAAACCCACCAAGAATTAAACATGCTTTACGTTTATCATCAAGTGGTTGAGCAATGTAATAAGTAATGTGTTCGTAGAGTTCATCATACGTCATTGATCCATTCCTCGTATCGGGTTTGTATCTTACCATCATTCAGGAAGACATTCAAGTGTCCTGTGTTACCATTCTCAAAATAGAATGCCATCCAAACATGATGTCCCTCATCCATCACCTCATAGTGATAGGATTTGATATTATCCAGCAGAAACTCGTCTGGGTTGAATAGTGTTTTGTCAGTCATAAAAAGTGCTTCATACCTACCAGTTTACCATAGATTTTGGAGTAAAACAAGTTGACATATTGACTATTGCCTTCTTGTGATAATTGACCTTTCACCAATGACATGAGTGCTTCAATTTCAGCATCATTTAAATCGGCATCTAAGTTATGTTCTGTGACTTCCATTACGCTACAGACTCAGCACTATCTTTGAACTCCTTTACTTTTGCAAGATACTCATTACTCTGTTGATACAATCGTGCAATCAAATCCTTAATATCATCAATAGCAATAGCATTATACTCTACATTCATATTTTCACAAATGAGAGCATCAATCATACATTCCAGTGCCATTGCTTGCATATGTTCTGGTGTGATTGGTGTCCCGTGAGGCATCCCAGAACATTCTTCATTGTAGAAAGCATTGTATCGTCTAAGAACAGTATCACTACGTTCTTTACGTTCCCATTCTTCTTTTTCTTTTGCGAGTTCTCTGTTTGCTGCTTCACGACGTTCTGCTTCCTCAAACATTTCGTCTGGATATGGTCCGTAGTTATCAATCATCTCAGTTTACCTTTAATTTTTGTGAGGCAATCATTGAAACCTTCTACACTACACTCTACATAAGCATTTTGAGATCCTGCAGCAGACTGTTCTTTGGGCAACCATTCTTCAATCTGTTTTACCAGTGTTTCAATGTTTTGTCCTAAAGGATCATCATTGGTAAAAATTTCATCCCACCAATCAGCAATAATATCGTACAGAGTAGTGGGTTTTGGTGGTTCTACTCTCTTATACTTCACACCCATAATGGTTGCGTATTCTCCTTCTATGAGAACTTTTGAGATGTCGGTTTCAATCATTCTTTAATCTTTTTTTAAGTTGATATTCTGAAAGTTTTTCACCATCAGAATTAAAATATGGTTTATTTTCTGTAGGAACTTGTGATTGAAAATAAGTTGTTCCAGACACTTGCGGAAACTCACCTTCTACTCTTTCCTTTACATAATTTATATCTCCCACATAAGGAGGATAAAATTCCGCAGTAGACAAATACTCTGGATTTTCCTTCATAAACTTTACAGTTTCCTGCACCAAATCTACGGGTTTTGTAGATACAAGTTTAACCTTAAAAACTGCAAGTATTTTGTTAAGTAAGTTGATCATTGTTCCCAAGCGTAAGATTTAAGGATCTCATTATCCTTTTCAAGTTGTTCAATTCTATCACATAACTCGGTGATAATACAAATCAAAGAAGGATAGCAAATGGTTTCAGTGTCATTCCCATCCTCCATATCAATATATCGGGAATAAAGAAGTTCTTTCTCAAAGTTTCGTTTAGTCATGACAGTTTTGTTCCATTTGTAGACGATCTAAATGATGATAAATTGTTTCTTGAGAATACTTAAATTCTTTAAAACGTCTTGGATTCTTTTTTTGCATTTCACAGAGCATATTAATCCAATCATAGCGTTTATCAACTACCCAACCATAATGGCGCTCATCTTGAAATAGATCAAAAATTGTCATCAGAATAACTTAAAGAATTTAATGTTCGTTTAATTACAATTTGTTCAAAACATTGTCCCAAGTCTAATTCATTGCCTTCAAAATAATCAATACCATCAGGACCATCCCAACATTTCCAATCATAGGTATTTGTAGATGGTTGATAAAAAATTTCAACTTTCATTGCCAAGTCCTACTGAAAGTTTAATATCCATAATCTCATTATACAACAGTCTTGCGAAGATAATATGAGGTCGTGTGTCACTTTCAATCGCAGAACTGGTAGCAACAGTCCACATAATATCAAGTTCTTTTTTATCAGGTAGAGGTTTCATTATAAAATACAAATCCCGTGTTAGTATTGTGACAGTAATAATAATATTCTTGAAAAACTCCATTCTCAAAGTCTTCAAGTGTTTCCAGTTCATCACTACCAGTTGAATGATAGCATTCTAACAGAAAATCCTCATAATCACCAACAGGACCACAAAAACGGTCAGGAAACTTTGAGATACTTTTGTCTGGGAACAGTTCGTAGTATGTGTCTAATACTTCCTGTCCATATTCTTCTAGGATTTCTTCAAGTGTCATAAGGTTGCTGTGGGTCTTTTCTCCATTCTCTTTTAAAACACAAATGTGGTTCTGACATATGTTCCATTTGTGCCATCCAATGATATCCATTTTCATCAACAGCATCAAGATAATGAATGCGT
>Ga0129333_10000295_pt1 | contig 37725 bp, 28 predicted proteins | sample CPB6_08_DNA_FD_94474 | JGI IMG/M metagenome (GOLD analysis project Ga0129333, IMG submission 94474) | Freshwater to marine salinity gradient microbial communities from Chesapeake Bay, USA - CPBay_Sum_0.6_0.8_DNA | ecosystem: Environmental > Aquatic > Marine > Coastal | place: USA: Chesapeake... | reverse complement strand
TCATGAAAGTCTTTATCCTTCCGATGAGGTAAAAGCTGAAATCCAAAATTCATATCAAAATTCCCATGTACTTATTTATGATACTGCATTCGGATTAACCGGTGGAGGTAATGAAGAAATCACAAATGAAAGAGAAGGTGAAAGCATTAAGGTATTCTTTACAGAAGAAAAGGGATTAATGCTAGATTATACTACAGCAACCGGGCCAACCATAATTAATATAAAGCCTGATAATTCAATTGAAATTAAAAATGCTAATGGTGATTCAATTGTTATGCTTAATGATGGAAATATTACATTTACACATTCTGCTAAGTTCATAATCAATAGTACCGATAATACGGAGATCAATTGTAAGGATGCAATTATCAATTGTGAAAATACAATCATTAATCATTCATCATCAATAGAATTAGGTCAGGGTGCTACTGAAAAATTAGTTTTAGGAAATTCATTTATGAAACTATTTAATAGTCATACTCATATTGGAAACCTAGGAGCCCCAACCAGTCCACCTGTACAACCTATGACGCCAACTCATCTTAGTCAAAAACAAGTAAAAACTAAATAATTATGCCACTGGTATCTGCAACACTAAATGTCGCTCTCGAACAAGCATTTGATAAAGCAATGTTTGTTTTTGCTGAAACTATAGCAAATAGTCCACAAGGAACTGATGTTTCTGAAAAAGCAAGAAAGGCTGCAGCAAAAACATTTGCAGCATTGGCTACACCCGCTATTGATCTTTATATTAAATCAGCAACAATTACAATTCCGCCAGGGCAGGCCGTTTCATCGGCCAGTGCAGCTGGTCCTGTGTTAGGAGCAACCACAGTACCGTCTCCACCTGCAATTATAGTTTAAACAAATTAGCTTATGCTAAGTATAAATACTGTATTTTAAGAAGAGTAATATATAATCTATAGTTAACCTTTTAACAAAAAGTAAATGATAGAACAAGAAATCACGATTCGCGTAAGCGATGATCCATTTGACACAAAAACTTTTAAAGTCAATGTTCCAAAAGGAACAAAAATTCTAAGTACAGAACCTTATGTTCTTGAAGCATTATCCCTCTATGGAATAATGGATTCTTCAATTGATGACCAACTGAAGCTTTGTGAAAGTAACCAATCATACAGCACAGAAGGAATTATTGTTTCCATTACAAAGGATCGAGATGGAAATAAGATAAGTGCATTAATTGATATTGGTACAAAATATACTGCAACATGTTCTTTAATAAAAGAACCTAAATCAATTATTGAACAGTTGGTGGTTGGAATGACGGTTAATGTTAGGATTAAATCTGGTCCTCATGGTATGATTACCGCGTCTATTTCAGATGCAATAGATGAAGTTAAGACTAACGAAATCATGAAATCTATCGGAGATAAATCCGTTGGGTTTACTGGTAAAATAACCGAACTTATTCATGGTGGATATTGGGTTGAAGTTGGTGGAATAAAATGTTTTATGCCAGGTTCATTGGCTGGATTAAATAAGTTATATGATTTTAATTCTTTAGTTGGTCAAGAACTCATAGTAATGCCAATATCATTTTCTGAAGAAAAGAATACGATTATAGTTTCTCATAGAGCATATCTTAAGACACTTATTCCATCTGCAATTAGTGATCTCCAAGAAAACATTAAAGAACCGGTAACAGGGTTTGTAACGGGTACTACTAAGTTTGGTATATTTGCCGAATTTAATAAGTGTTTAACTGGCCTTATTCCTGATACCACATTGGATGATGCAACTCGCCAATTATTCTTAAATGATGGAATTAAGCCAGGAGATAGCATAACATTCTGGGTACAGGAAATAATTTCAGATAAAAAGATTATTCTAACACAACAAGGTCCTCGTGAAGATATTTGGGATGAGGCATCTGAACGGTATAAGCCTATGACTACCGCAACGGGTACAGTTACCAAAATAACTAAATATGGTGCATTCGTTGAATTAGAAAAGGGGATCAGTGGATTAATTCATAAAACTAAATTAAAGGATATTTCACCGAATCGCGGCGATAAGATTTCCGTAAGAATTTTAAGTTTTAGTTCAAGCGATAAAAAGATCGTGATGGCTCTTGCTGATTAACCGTCTATTTGTTAGAATATATAAACAAATTAGATAGTGAATGTATTCCAACGAACAGCTTAATGCAATTTATTCTTCTAAGATAGGATTTGAATTTGAGTTCTTTGCCAATGAAGATATTCAAAAAGCAAAGGAAAGTGTTGCAAATACCTTAAATAAGAAGATCAGAATTGAAGAAAAAGCCCATAGTGACTTTTCTCCAACTGGTGATGTATTTAAGATGGAACCTGATAATTCAGGTGGTACTGGTATGATTGAACTTGTAACAGGTTCTCTTCCCTTTGTTGAGTCAAAGCTCATTTTAGCAAAGATGTTAAAATGGATCAGGGAGAACGGTTCAACTAATGACAGATGTTCTATACATGTTAACATTTCATTTGATGGTAAAAAATTAGGACCTGTTGCCAATATGACAAAATTAGATATTGGTAAATTTGTACTTAATTTTGATGAAGATAAAGTATATGAAGCATTTCCTAACAGGAAAGATTCTGTTTATGCTAAGTCAATTAAATTTATAGTACCGTTAAGCGGTATGACACAGCCTTCACCAGAAAGAGCTCTTTGGAAGAATTACATGTTTGTTAATGAAAAGTATTATGGAATAAATTTTACAAAGATTCCAAAAGGCTATATAGAATTTCGTTATTTAGGTGGAGCTGATTATGAAAAGAAGTATACCACCATCTTATCCATGATGGAACACTTTATAACTTCTTTATATGAAACTCTTGATAATCCAAAATATTCAGATGATGATATTAAGAAACTAAATCTTGTTTTAGAAAAACATAGAGGTGTAGTTCAATCGTATAAAACATATTCAAAATTTAAAGAAGTGTTTCCAAACATTACTCTGATGGTTGACCTTCAATCATCTAAGCAAATTGTTGAAATGTATTATCCAAAGATAAGAGAAAAAGTATTTGAACTATTAACTAAAGCTGACATGGATACCGGTTTAATTAATTATGATTCTGATACTGGTAAAATGCAAATTAAAGATGCTGACCTTAAAAGATGTTTTGAAATTACCGGGGTTGATATTGTAGAATGTAAAGTAAAAGGAAACATTAAGAATTGTGACATTTTTGATTCAGAGATTCATGATGCATCTCTTTTTGAATCAAATGTATTTGGTGGAAGTACTGTTACTGGTTGCAAGGTTGAAGATTCATATGTTAGTAGAAATGTAATTGTTGATAACTGCTATGTGTTTGGTCATAGAGGAGTATTTAGCGGTGAAATGGAAGGCGGGATATTTAGACAAGGAAGAGCAACCAAATTTGCTCATTTTTCTGATTCAACAGAAATTATTGAAATTGAAAAAATTGATTAAAGAATATGGCTTACATAGACTGCAATGATCCAGCCGCACAATCGTGTTTAGAGGATTTAATAAAACAAATCAACCAAGAATTAACCATAGGTTGCCAAATTCCTTTTACGGTTCCTAAAGCTGAAATAGCTCGTATCGTTAGTAAAGCAAAAGAATATTTTTACAAAATATATGAAGATAGTGTAGAGGAAATGTATATTGCTCTACCTTCAACAGCATGGGCAAATCCTAATTTTAATCAAGGAATTAATGATAGTAGTGATACCGTAACAAACGCAAATATTAATAATCCTAGAGGGGTTGTACAAATGCCACCTCTTGTATATTCTGTAAATAATGTATTTGAGTGGAACGGTTTTGGTGGAGAAGACGGCGGATTTGGAAATAGTTCATTTTCTGCTGGTGATATTGACTTCTCTATTGATAAGTTCATTTATTCAGATGCCTATGGTGCTGGTATAGGATCAGAAAATCTTATGTATTATGTCATTAATTCAAAATACATTGATACTGCTCGACAAATACTTCTTCCACAAATATCATATTCATATAATAGATTAACTCAAAAGTTTAGATTCCAAGGAGAACTTCCAACCAATGCATGCATATTTCAGATATATTCTAAGATTCCTGATTGTGCTCTATTCTCCGATGAGGTTTTCTATAGATATTGCGTAGCAAAAGCAAAAATACAACTGTCAAGAATATTAGGAACATTTAACTTTAACCTTCCAGGTAATATTACGATCAATTATGATATGTTAGCCAGTGAAGGGCAGGAGGAATTAACTGCAATCATTGAGGAAATTAAAGGCGATGAAGGGGTTGATTATTTTTACACTGCATAGGAAATATAATATAAGACAGGTAAATTTTTAAGAGAATATATATTAAAAGAATATTCTCTATGTTAATTGATATCTATAGCAGAGGTCCTGAAGAAAATAAATATTCACCAGATGTCATTGAAGTGACTGATGGATTGTCTCAGCTTATTTTAAAGATAGAAAATACTCTTTTCTCTAATCGTGGATCCGTTTTAGGGGCATTTGAATTCGGTTGTAATCTTGAAGAGTTACTTTTTTCTTTAGTGTTAAATGAATCTGTGATCGAACAAAAAATAGAAAGTCAGATTGCATCTTATTGCTTAAATGGCCCTAGTGAACAGAATGCCGATTATGGTATTAATGTTAAAGTACAGTTTTTTAGTACAGCTGAAAGAGATGGTGCTTTAGTAGATATTTATGTTAATGAACAAAGAGTAATTGGAGCACTCTTCTAAAAATAGTATAGTGAATGTCATTCTTTAGTAAAACAAGATTAAGAGCAACCGAGTTATTCTACGATGCTTATGAATTTCTTCAGAGAACCTACGACCAGGCTGTTGAAGTTTTTACCCCGGCTTCTCCATTTGGACAACTATTAACTGTTGTTTCAAATCTAGGAGAATTGATTTTTTATTACATTGAAGCAGTTGCAACAGAACTTAATATTAGTAGAGCAAGAAATATTGAATCAATTTATGGACTCTCAAGATTAACTGGTCATGATCCTACGAGAGGTATATCTGCACAAGGAATTATTGGATTAAGATTAAATACATTAGCCAGTAATTTAATAAGCGGAGATTATGTACAGATTCTTAATGGCGCAGCAGTAGAGATCGGTCAAAATGGATTAAGATACTTTATTAAAACCGATAGTGATTTTATAAGACTTGAAAAATCTAATAAACAATTCATTAATGTAGAATTAATACAAGGTGAGATTGAAACGCAAACATTCAGTGGTGATGGATTTCCTTTACAGAGTTTAAACCTAATAACCAAGGAACCTACCGATCAATACATGGTAACCGTAACCGTGGATGGCGAATTGTGGAAAAAAGTAGATTCATTATATGACATGGGTCCTGGACATAAAAACTTTATGTGTAAGACCGGTATTAACGGTGGATTAAGTATATTTTTTGGAAATAAGCAATTTGGATTAATTCCACCACTTGGCTCTCTTATCGAGGTTACTTATGTTAAATCACGTGGTAATGCCGGTAATATTAGCGGAAAGAATCTTGATATTAAATTTATTGAGCCAGGAACTGATTACTTAGGACAAGAAGTTGATCTTAATCAGGTCTTATCTCTTAATATTGTTAGAAATCCTAATTTTGGTTCTGACAGTGAAGATCCATTATTCACACGAATGATTGCACCGTATCAGAGTAATTCATTTGTATTGGCTAATCCTAATAATTACATTTACTATTTAAGTAAATATGATTCTTTTTCTTTTATAGATGCATATAATACTAAAGACGATAAGTACATTAATGATGATAACATCATTTACTTGTTTTTGATACCTGACATTAATAAAAAGATTACTAGTAATACCGATTACTTTAATGTTCCTCTTGAAGAATTTACATTAACGACGGATGAAAAGCAACAGGTCATTGAAATCTTAAATAAGAGTGGAAGGCAGGTTGTTACCGCTGAGGTTAGAATAGATGATCCTATTGTTAAGAAATACGTAATCAATGTTGTTACTAGATGGATTGAAGGATATGATAAAGATCAGTTGGTAATTGATATTAGAAATACATTGAATAATTATTTCTTAAATGTTAATAGAAGAGACAGAGTACCAAGATCGGATTTAATTTCTTTAATAGAAGATATTCCAGGTATTGATTCTGTCAACCTATTCTTTATCTCGGAAGAAAATGAAACTGCAATAAAGAATGGTTTCTATTTTGTTCCAGTTTACGGAATTGATCCAGCTACGGATCAAAAGGTTTTAGTAGAGAATAAAAAGATCGTTCTAAAAGAAGGCGAGGATCCTCAGTTAGGACTGGATGAATTCGGCGATATTGTAATTGGGCCGACTGACCTTGTTGTAATAAGAGGAGGATGGGAAGATCGTAATGGTACATATTTTGAAGAAACACCGGTTAAAAATGGAATTGGTTCTCTTAATATTTTCTTTAAGAATGTTACGGCTGCAAACCTTTATAATAAAACACAGCAGGAAAGACTTAATGAACTTAAGAGAAATAGAGGTACCACTATTGCAACAGGTAATAATGCAAGGGCAACTAATACTGGTAGACTGTCTTCTAATACAACACAAAAACTAATTAAGAATTTATAATGAATCAATTAACTGAAAAAAGAAGGGGATTTGAAAGTCCATATAAGACCACATATGAATATAACTGGGATTTGAAATATCTTGGATTTGATTATAGCGAACAGTTAATGAATAAAACATTATCTCCTTATATGTTTCAGAATGAAAGACTTTCAACTTTCATTAATGGTTATCTCAGACCTATTATGGTTTTCTTTATTAATAGAGTTAAGTTTCTAAGAATTTATTATAATTTTGCTGTACCTAAAGACTATCAAAAAATAAATTAAAATGAATCGCTGGAGTCATATATACTTTTTTGATAAGAACGGTAAATATTATAACTTTGATTACGATCAAACAAATGATATTTGGACCGGTAACATTTACTTACCAGAAGTTTCCACTGGTCTGTTTGAAGTTGGACAATTATTTATTGTACAAGAATTCATTGATGCTTCAAATGGACTTAAAAAATTTGGATATCCACATTCGTATGAACCTCATGCAACTGGAATAACTGGTGTTACTGGTATTACTGGTTCTACTGGTGGAAATACAGGTTTATGTGAATGGATAGTTGAATGGGAGACCGATGATCCTGAAGAAATCTTTTTATTTCAATTCAATGAAAATTTTGTTACCGGTACCAATTCTGCGTTATCCGTAGAAGTTCCTGGTCCTCCTTTAATTAAGTATGATCAAATCAATATTCCGTTGGACTATGATCCTTATCAGTATGTAAATGCTCAAGACTATGTAGTAACTTCGGATATAAGATCACAAGTATTGCAAATTAACTTTACAATAAATTCTGATGAAGAAGATACATTTAAAAGAACTCTTATCATCAGGGATGAATGTACAGGAACTACTATTGCAAAATTAACTGTCTATGGCGAAACTATAGGTGAAGACGAACGTCTTAGAACCATGACTGATAATTTTGGATATAACATTGCTCTTAATGATACTACCATTTTCAGAGATACAAATGTTTATGAACAGAGACCTGATTTTATTGAATTAAATAGAAAGAGAAAAGAACTTATGATGGAAGGTCATAATATCTATCCTTTCATAGGTTCTTATAAAGGTTTGATTAATGCAATCAATTTCTTTGGCTATAATAACTTGCAAGTTAAAGAGTTTTGGAAAAATATAAATAAGTCGTCTCCTACCTATGGTAAGTATATTCAATCTAATGCAATAAATCTATTTGATCCTGAGGTTAATTATAATGATATGACAATTACTCTTCCTAATAAAAACTTTAGGAAGACTAGTATGTTTAGTCTTATTTATAAAATTAACCAGATTAAAAATGGTTTTTATGATGAGGATGATTTACCACAAACAGAAGAAGTATTTGACTATACATTAGAAGAAGTACTTATTAAACTTTTTGGTCTTAAGAAAAAATTAGAAAAAGAATTTCTTCCACTTAATGCCCATATTAAAGATATCACTGGTGAGGCTGACTTTTTTGGATTGGCAGAGTTAAGTAATACTATAAGTAGAAATGATAAAAGAAATGTTAATGTAGGTATTGCTGCTGACTTTAAAATTAGTCCAGATGGGTGTTCATATTTACAAGACCTTAGAAGCTTTGCTGATTTTTGTTATCAAGAACAAGGTATAGTTGGACAGGCAATTGTAAATTTCTGTAATGCTTATATTGCTCCACTATTTCCATATTCTTCAGGAAATCCAACGGGTGGTAATACTAATAATACAGCTTCACAAACCTACAGAAATTTGGTAGTAGGACCTTATAATAGTGGAGATCCTTTACCTAATCCTCCTATAGGACCTGACCCAAATAGTATATTAGGTCAACCTTTTGGCGGGCAAACGCTTTCTATAGCTGATGTTGCAAATGTATATGCTTCTTATTTTACAAGATATTCTCCAGGCATAGGTACTTATTTGCCGGATAAGCCGGGTGTACCTACAGGGGCTCTTGCTGTATTGGAGAATACTTCATTTGGTAATTTAACATGGGATAATATTGAACTAACATGGAATCAGGTTTCAAATGCAAATACATATCATACATTTGACTTTAATCCGCAGGGTGCAACTCCAGGGGACGAATTTAGAATCTATGATCCTGTTACAGGTTCTCAGGCTTCATATATAGTTCAACTTGGAGATACTGATGCTACCGTTGTAACTTCGTTATATAACCAATTGACAACTTTCAAAAATAATTTTATTGCACCTTGGATGTTTTTTGATATTAGTCAGGTTACTGTTTTTTCTGGCGATGCAGTTCGTCTTTATGGAAGTAACACACAAAACATTCAGGTGGAGGTTATACGTTCTTTAGCAAGCGGTGCAGTATTTCTTAAGCTTGATAATCCTGGTGAGATTTTATATACATGGGATAGTATTCAAAGATCTAACTTTAGTGAAATTGAATGGACTGTTTATAAAGAAGAAACTGAAACTTCACCTGAATATTATTTTCAGGTAAGAGGTCCTATAAACATATATAATAGTTTACCTATAACATTACCGTATGTAGGTACATATTCAGTTGAAATGAAACTGTTTGATTTATACAATAATATTTCATCTATTGTAAAAACAGATGCAATATGTATAGATAATAAAGAGGTTGAATATTCTGGCTGGTATCAGTCTAGAAAAAGTGATTATACTTGGTTAAGCGAAGGCAAATGGAAATGGGAAGACTATGGATCAATGTGGAATCTTCCTATTGAACCAAGTGTAACCTGGGATGAAGAGACACCTAGTTTATATGATTCGCTTGATAGAGTTAACGCAATTCTAAATACTTTTGGTTTAGGTGTATCCCCTAACTTTAGATTATTAAATTATCAGGATAATGGTAATACAAGTTTTGTAGGACCTTATTACTGGAATAATTTATCTAAAGGAACGTGGAATGACACTTATCATCTATGGTGGGATCTTACTTCAATTACCGGGGATACTCCAGCATTTTTTCAATTTAAGGAGATATCTCCATTTTCATATTTAAGAATTTTTGATCTTAAAGGTAACATTGGAACCTTTTATTTTGATCCTTCTATTACCACATTATCTCAAGCTGCTACTAAATTAAATTTAAGTAACGATCCTATAATTAATAAGTATGTTTATAATGTTGTATTAGATGCTTCAAGTAATGAAAAATTTATTCAGGCCGTTTCTAGATATTTTGGTCTCTATGGAGATTGGCAAGAGGTTGATATTGTAGACGTCAACGGTAATAGAATTTGTGCAGCCACAGGGAATACCGGAAACACAGGGAATACCGGAAACACAGGGAATACCGGAAACACAGGGAATACAGGTACTGGTTGTGCAAGCTTAATTTATAGAAAAGGTTTACACCGCTCAAGTAATCCAACATGGAATACTGCTAAGTTTATTAATGAAGGAAAGACATTACCTAAATTAACATGGATCATGTTTGTGTATGATAAATGTAAAATAGTTGGAAAGGATAAACCTAAATGGACGATACGAAATACCTCTGATCCTAATGCTTCTGATATATATTTTGAGAGCAAGTACTTAACATACCTGTTCCAAGATCCCGGAAGATATGAAATAGGCTTAGAACTAACAGATTCTAATGGGAATAAATATAAAAAGGAAAGAAATATCCTAATCATAAAATAGTAAAAAAAAATGGCTATAAGCGTAACAGAAATTCTTGGAACCGATTCATTATCTGGATCAAGACTAGTTATCAATGATAACTTTAACATTCTTGCAAGTGAGATTAATGCAATGGAAGTTTACTTTAATCCAACCGCAGGAACACTTAACAACCTAAACGACGTTAAGACCGAATCGTTAAGAGTAGGTTTAAGTACAGTGCTACTTGATATTAATGCTAGTACATTTAATATCTTAACGAGAGTTAATATGAGTGGTAATCTTAATCTTAACGGTGCAGGATTATTTAGAAATGATGTTGATCCGCAAACTCTTAATGATACATTTGCAGGTCCATCTATGACAATCCAGGTTGGTACCAGTACTGCGATTCCACCTTACACAATTGAAAGAGTAGGAAATGCAAATACAGGTTCTCCACTTAATATTTTATTAAATGATGGCTCAATTGGTCAAGAAGTAATCTTTACATATTCTGATGCTTCAACCGGTGCTGTTGCAATTAAGGGAGCTATTAATGCTTTAATTTTACCAGGGGCCGGTGCCACGCCAACGGTTACATTAGATGAAAAGGGCGACTCTGTTCATTTCTTATGCGTTGATGATGGAACCGGAAACGGTGAATGGTATGTAATCGGTGGAACCGGTTATACAATCTCTTAATAAAAAACTAATAAGACATAGATGGCCACAACGCCTTTAATTAAAACACCACAAGCAGACGGGGGAACGTTTTATACCTTCTCTTCAGCAGCAAGAGACCTCTCAAAGACTCTTAATAATGAGAATCTTAGATTGGTCTTTTCTAAGTTTGCACTTCTTAATATACCAGACTTTGATAGGTTGGATCCGTCCACCTTTAGTAATTATCAAAACTATATGCAGTTTGATACCATTGATGGTATGATTCAAAACGGTGGGTTAAAGGGGGATCCAAATGTTAACTGGGCAGAGAGCTTTCAAAATTATGCACTTAATCTAGAGGAATTAATACTAAGTAATTCAGGTTATGATAACACGGTTAGAAGAACAGTAACCGAACGTGTATTTTTTAAGTGGCTTAAAGAGACTGGAGCAATCAGATTTAGAACTGCTACTAATCTTGAAAAAAGCGGATCGGCCGGTACTCTATTTGTAGAAGAAGATGAAGTACTAAGTGGTACAGTTCAATACAGAAGAGTAGTCAAATACTTAGGAGAGATTGATATTGTAAATAATGTAGATAAAGCAGGCGAGGCCTATACCGAACTTTATATTAATGTTCCAACCGAGGTAGGAAATACACCTACTGTTTTATTCCAATCTCTTTCTGACAATAATTATCAACCGGGATTAAGAATTCAAGGTCCTAGCGAATATATCTTAGGAAGAAATTCTAATACGATCCATCCGCAAGGTTTGGATATTTTTGCATTCTATGATTATGATCAACCTCTATTAGGAGCAGGTCCTGCTGGATATACTGATCCTAATGCGAACTGGATGAATGAAACAACTCCTCCTAGTACGATTGATGCATATTTCACAGAGCCTACTACCTTTACAAATTCAACGAATGTTGATATAAGAAAGTATCCTACTGATTATGGAAGTCCTGCAGGATTTAGCGGATCTGCATATCGTAGAAGTAAACTTGATGGTATTAGTTTAGATTTTAATCCTTCGCATTATCAGCAAATAATTGAAGATCCTACTATTTCAACAATTTCACAATTTAATGGAATTGATCTTGCAACCACATTTGAATTTAATGCGGTCTTGGTTTATTATGACCTAGTAGATTTAAGTAACTCTGCAAACACAGTTACTAACTTATATGGTATTTTACTATTAGATAATATTACACCTACCGTTGACGGTGGATACATTCAGAGATATCCTAAGTTTAAGCCTAATAGAGTTACTGGGCAAAATGGTAATAGTTATGGGTTTAAGATTAATTTAAGATTTGATGCATCACCAGGAACAGCTGGTATTGATACAATTATCAATGATTATAATACGTTCTCAATGGGTCTTTTCTCTGAGGCCACTGCTCAATTGCAGGAATCAGCTAAAATATTCCAAAGACAACAGTTAGAGATAGGTTCATTAGAACAAAGAGTACAGGGATTAGAAAATACAATAGATGCATTATCTAACTCTACTTCTTTACAACAACAAATTAATAGCTTACAGCAGCAATTTAATAATGCATCATTATCGATGGCAAACGGGGCAACTCTTTTGGATCTGATTGCAAAAAATGCTGATGAAATACAATCTCTTGCAAATGGAAATGTTTCAACAACATTACAGTATAATACCGATGTACTAAGACCAGGTCCTGGAATATCATTAAATAGGAATACACCTAATCAGGTTAGAGTTGATTCGGTTACACAACAGTATACATTTATGATTCCATTTGATGAAAATGGCAATGAGATTACTACAAATAATCCACTTGATCTAAACGTGATTTCTCCTAAAGCATATGCTTCCTTAGAGACATTTACTAATATGTTAAGGTTAAGTACAATAAACACTGCAGGTGGAGATTTATTAATTTACATTGACGATTCCGATATTCAGTGGAAAACTGGACAAACAATAAGACTTACATTTAATGATAACTTAAATATTTCTTCAAAGAATATTAAAGTTTATACCGATTCGTTAAATAGGCTAAATCAAGGGGTTTATGGTGTTACGATTGCTAATATTCCAAATAATGAAATTACAACTAGACCTATTATTGAATTAATTTGCACAGAGCAAGGCGTGCTTAATTTTGTGTATGATATCATCAAATAAATAATAAAAGTATCTAATTAAATGGCTGAACAAAATTCAATATCAACACTGTTACCTGAACTTTTAAGACTCTTTAATAATTCATTAGAGAGCTTTGAAAGAGTGAATCAGGCAATCACATCAAGCCAGGAGTCAGTTACAATAAATATTCAAAACGAGGATGGAACATTATCACGTTTAACTATACCGTCTTTTGGATTTTTAAAGAACTCGATAACCAGATTAGATAATAACATTAATACTATAACTAATGTAGGTGGAGGGTCCAGTTCTGTTAGGCTTGCTGATGGTACATTTAGAAAATTAGTATTGGCTAAATTACCATCTGAGGCCCCTAACTTAACCTCTATTAATTCAATTAATCAATTCAACATAAAACCTAATTGGTTTTTTGAAGAGTTAATTAATCCTCTATTATACATTTCATTTGATTTGACTGGCCAGGTACCTATTGATACTGAAAAAGCAATTGTTCAAAGATACATATTAGATACCAATACCCAGTCTAAAGTTCAGTTTTTTGATAACACATTTAACGGAAGATCTGACATTAACTATATTACATTCTTACAGCAAATCGTTGAGAGAAACATCTCGTATGTTTTAGATGAAGCTGTTGTTGATCTTCCTCCTAGATCAAAAAGATATACTGGAAATTTTAGCGTAACTAGAATATCTGACATTTCTTTTACCGAAGAGGTTAATGGTGTTTCTGTTACCTCTCAAAAGAAATCGTATAAACTTAATAAGATATTTTATACTGACTCATTAGCAGATTTTCCTGATACAGTTCAGTTAAAAGTAGGAGACAGCATAGAGGTTGTTTCAAACCCAGTAGATACAAGATACATTGTTAAGAGTGTTGATACCAGTACTAATTCAGTAATTCTTGATTTAGTTGAAGGAACAAAGGCAATTAGAATTGGCGCTGATGTTCTTAAAGTTGGATCATCTCTTAATGATAATGTTCAAGTAGATGTTACGGTTGGATTTGATGAACGCTGTGTTACCTTTATTAAACCGATTGATCCTGATTCAAAGATACCTTCTGTTAATTGGTCTCCTGGTGCAGGATTTTATACTAATAATTTAACCACTATATCTGCGGACGGGGCTCAGCAAACATTAGCAGAATATTATCAAAAATCTGCCGTTGACTTTGGAAGATTTTTATTATCGTTTGCCCAGGATAAGTTACCTACCACGAGGGAAGGTTTAATTCCTAATGCACCGGTTTTATCTTCAACCGATTTTAAGGTTGCTTTGGTAAATGGCCAGGTAACTAATTCAGATGCCATTGTAAAACTTCAGGATCTTAATAATCAAAAGAATACAATATCATCTTCATTAAAAGAATTAGATACAGCAATATCTCAGTATAGAACAAAGATTCAAACAACAAACTATAATACTAATGTTGAAAGAGATGCTGATAAAAATGCTTTACAAGGATTAATAACAGATAGAAGTACTCAGGCTGAATTATATGCATCTATAGTAAAAGAGATTGATGCAAGCAGTAAAGATAACTCTGTTGCAAGCATTGCACCTAAATATAGAGCAAGAGGTTTTTGGCCGATGCCGCAGGAAAAATCAACACCTGCAACAGGTCCACAGTCTATTGTTAAATTTAAGATAAGATATAGATATCTTTCCCCAGACGGTGCAGCAAATCCCGTAGATCAATTTACTTTTACCGACGGTACTAGTAAAAGTCAAGGTGCATTTTCTAATTATGAAATAGTTGAAAGTGTACTTCGTCCTAGATCAAAGAATCCTATCACTGGTTTATACCAATGGGATCCTATTAATGTTGATAATGCTGATGCTGTAAATATTAACCAATTAGATATAGCTATCAGAAAGGGTGAAATATTAGAAGTACAGGTTAAGTCAATCTCAGAGGCAGGGTGGCCATCTAATCCGTTGGAGAGTGATTGGTCAGATGCAATACGCGTTGAGTTCCCAGCTGACTTAAGTTCTGATAATGCAGTTGAAGCAATTCTTAATCAGAATAAACAGGACATTGCAAAAGTAAATCTTGAAGAAAGTCTTAGAGCAAAAGGAATTGACGAACACTTAAGTAGTTCATTTACTGCAAATGAAAAATATTTTGCTCATACATCCACAGTTATATCATCTGGGTTCTTATCAGAAAACCAAACCCCCGTTGATCTGTTTTCAAAATTAGTTGAAATGCAAGCAAGGCTTGATGAATTTTCTGAAATACTTAGAAAGGCTGCTGGTGAACTTGTTGTTACATTAATAGACGATCAGGGTAATACCATTAATGTTAAGAGGAATTCTTCAACCAAAGTATTTGCTGGGTTTTACTTTAATGAGGTTAAGGACCTCGATGATCCTCGTGGTGCTATTGTTACAAAAACATTCTTTATTAATATTGCAAATGCTGAACAAACCGCATTGAGATTAATCGCAAGAATTGCAGGTTCTCGTACCCGCATGGTTAAACAATCAGAATCACCAGGATATACAAATAGTGAGGCGGCCAACGGTTCGGTTATTTTACCTGCAACGTATTCATGGCTTGATAATAGTGCTGTAAATCAAAGTAGTAATAGAGCAACATTTGAAACCAATGATAGTGATTATAATACTATTCGTAAGTATGATCTCGTACCTCTTATTTTAACTAATCCAACCGTTACATCAACAAGTAAGTTTGGACAAGACATATCATTGGCCCCTTTCCAATCTGCTCAAAATAAAAACCAGTTTATATTCTCAAGATTTAGAGACGTTTCATCAGAAGAAACTTTTTATAATTACATTAATCCTGATGATGATTACACATTTAATCTTGATACATGTGAAAACTTTTTTATAAAAGATAACTTTTCTACATCAATAACCGCAGGCCAATTTATTTGGGGTGGCGGATTTGATGCATCAGGTAATCCTACAACAGCAGGTTCATATGATTTACCGCAGGGCGATAATAGTATAGAGGTACATATTAATCATCCTTGGGTTGCTTCATATGCTGCATATAGGAATGCTTACATTTATATGACAGGCGATACTACGACATTACCTGCTTCATTAGGAGGCCCAATTAATTGTACTGCTGGTGGCGGTGGAAACGGAACCGCCCGTGTATTGTTTAGACAATCTAAATTTATACCGTTAGCATCTGATCAACCGAAAGGAAAGCAACAATCAATTTACTTAAATGAAAATGTAGCTGATCTAACTTCTTTAGCCTCAACAATAATAAACTTTAATACAGGACAAACTCTCCAAGCAAGTCCAACATTAACATATATTCCTGTATTAAGTAATCCTGCAAATCCTAACTTTGTAAATTATTCTAGAAATACAAAAACATCATTTGATTCATTTGATCAATATTTATTAGGAAAGCAAACGTGTGGTTCATATCTGTTCATTTCAACAGATGATCATGAAATGATACAAGTAAACGGTGATTCTGTTCTATCAGAAAGATTAGTACAATTTGGAAGTCAAAATTCTATAAATGTACCAATGGTTTTCCAGTATAGAATGACAGACTACTTTGGAACAGGATCTGGTTCTACAGGGGGATTAGGTAATGTTGCTGGTGATTCTACTGGTGCAATTACTAATCTTACCTATTCTAAGAAAATAGGATTTGATATTTGGCCTAATGCCGATAATGTTTATCAATATGATATTGAAATATTTGCTAAATATAAGTCTGATAATCTCAGCATTGACGTATTCCCATCAATATCCGTAACTAAAGGTCTTGGTGATTTAGAAAAGGTAATATCACAACTTAGACCAAGTGTAATAGAAACTAAGGTTAATCAAACCGTTAAATCCGGTGGTATAGTTCAAGGAGGTTTAACTATAGGAAACTTAACATAATACCTATGATTAGGTTTATTATCTGGTTTTCACTAATCATTTAGTGAATAAATAAAAAAAGTGAAAATTAGATGGCAGAGCCTTTATTTGATAAAGCTTCATACAGTTTAGTACGTACCAATCCAAAATTAACAGGGAATGTAAAATTAATTGTATCTGAGGATAGTTTGTATCTTGAGTCATTCAGTGCAAATACGGAATTATCGTCTTCATCATTTAAAGCATTTAAGATTGATGGTACATTAACATATGACCAAGATGTTTTTAGATTTTTTAGAAACGGTTCATTTCCTACAGAATTAGCATATCAGGTATTTCAAGAATTTGGTGATACTTCAGTTTTACCGCAATATAGTGGACAGTATGAAATGTTCTATTCTTACGGTACTAGGTCAATATCATCAGAGTCTTATACTGAAGACCTGGGAATACTTGCACCGCTCTGGTTAAATGAACAAGTACCTAATTATTTTGTAATATTTAGATTAGATAATCCATCGGCTGTAAATAATTATAATGCCGATTCCTCAGATAGTGGAGATATTTTTGCTCAAACTTCTGAAAAGTTTTCTCAATTCGTTTTAGAAAATTGTACTGCTATTAAAACTTTTGATCTAAGAGAAACCTCTAAATTAGGATCTTATCTTAGAAGATATAGACAGCAGACTTCATTTCCTAAGGCTCCATTAACAATAAGTTGGCGACAGGATGAACCTATTAGTTGGAACGGCATATCATATTTTAATGGAGGTTTTACTTCTTCGGGCAGTTATTCATATGATGATCTTATTACTAAAGATGCATCAATTATTCAAAATGAATATTACATAACACAAGGATTTCAAAGAAATGGTGTTTTATTAGCAAACCTAATTAACTTAGAGTTTTTATTTAGCGATACTTATGCAGATGATTACTCCATGAATAGATACTTTGGACTTTATGTAAATGAAATAGAAGAAGGTTCGTTTAAGATATCAGGATCTGGTTTTTATGAAAATATTGAAAAAACTCAATTACCAAAAATTTCAACAATAGATCAAGTTTCTCAATATCTAAACACACCGTTTACAATTACTAATGAAAGAGGAGTATTACTATATTTAGATCAGTCTTCTGTTAAGACTGTAACTGGGTTACCTACACCTAGTCGGGTAAATGAAGTTGAGTCTATTTTTTATGTTAAAGATAAAAATAACCAATTTCATACTGTTAAGAAGGGATCTGTTTGGGGAAATAATCAGATAAGATTGTTTGATAAAAAATTAGACATATCAGCATTTGCAGGTTATAATGAACCTGATACTTTTGCTATGGCCAATCCTATTAATGCAGTACAAACTTCAATAAATATTCCTGTAACATCTACTGTAAATTCAGTAAGCCAAGATACCGTAGCCCCATCATATCAAACAATACCAGGGCTTGGCAAAGCCACTTCTTATATTAATATTTTTGGAGAAGTGCCTATTGGAGCATCTATAACTTTTTATGATGGAAATATTCAAATAGGACAAGTATCTGCTAATACATCCCTTACATCTGGTCCTGGAACTTCATTTGAAAGTTTCTTTAATCCAACGGGTACTCCTGAAGAAATTGCATCAGCTCTTAATAAAGCAATCACATACGGTATCAATTCTGAAAATAAATTTTTTGATTCAAGTATAAATGGCTCTACCGTTTATATTCAATCTAGATATGGCGGAAGTAGATTTAATAGACTTAACTTCACAGTCTCTTGGATAGCATACCCTGAATTAGAAGACTGCTTATTAACTTATCCAATAACATCGGCGGTTTCTCAGAATGCAAATTTTGTAGGAGGAACGGATACAAAGAATTCATTGCTCAAAGTTAAATCTGGTGACCAAGACAGATTTGTAAAAGGAAGTTATGTTAAGTCTAAAGGCGGGTTTGTTTCGGTGTCTGATTGGATTCCTTACCTAGAAGAACCTATTAAGAGTAGATCCGGTATTCAAACTGGTTATAGAGGAATAGATGAGTATGTTATCATCACCTTAGATAGGAGTAAAAACTTAGGTCAAACCGGTACACAAATAGGTAATCCAAACTCTAATAAAACCGAAGGGTTAATTGAGAGTCAAATTGATATTAGTAATTCAGGACAGCTTGCGCTGTACACCGACTTTACTCCTACATTTGGTAGATTTTCGTTTTTTCCAATAAGGGATTTTGATTTTGATTTTTATGATGATAGTTATAGTCATTTAGGAGAACTTAATTATGAAATCAGCAGATACAATCAAGGTGAGCCACCTTCTACTGGTGTTACCGGTGTTACTGGATCTTCTTTTGATTATATTGGTATAAGTGATTGGCCTGACATAAGAAGCTTTTATTCTGCAGGTGGTTTTGCAAATCTTATAGGATTATTAAAAGGTTCTGATCCAGATATTAATACTGATGTTGATGTAACATCTGAATATCAAAGACTAGAAGAAAATTACCTAAAGGAGCAGGCCGTTGCTTCAAGAGTTGTACCTTATATTAATAAGTGGTGTTGGTATGATGATGGTACGGATGTTAGGAATAATCCATACCGATTAGATCTTAGTCTTGCTTTTGGTATTAATAATTTTGCACCGTCTGTTTGGAACACCGGAAGATCACCGGATGGATTTAGTCATGAATGGTATTACTTATGTGAATTCCCTTCATATTTTACCAATGATGCCATTAAGTCATCATGGAGTTATTTTAATGAAGCACCAACCGATACCGTTGGAACTACACCTGGTACATTTCAAAGAATTGATAAAAACTTCTTTAATGAATATTTTATTGCGGATAGGTTTGTTAATGGAACAACTATTAATCTTATAGATAGACAACTAAGATATGGTAGATTTTCTGGTGGTAATAAATTAAATTTTGCTGAAGCTTTTTTAAGAGGCGTTAGAATCATAGCAAAAACAAAATCATCTGGTGATGATAAGCCAGATTTTAATGCAACCAAATTATCTTACATACGAGACGGTGCATTTAATGATTATAGATTTTCTGTTATGATGGTTCCTAATGATCCAGGGAAGCCAAGAAGACAAATTAAGTTTATAAAAAATGATAAGTGGAAAACGGTTGTAATGCTAATCTTTGTTTCATTTGAAAATGGATGTTTAAATCCAACCGGTAAATCAATAGATAGAACTTCTCTATATTCTCTTAATAGTTCAATACAAACACAGTCTGATTGTACACCTATACAAGGTTCGTATGAAAATACAACAATGCAAGGTGCTATAAGTTTTGCTGCTTCTGTTTGGAGTCCGTCGGTTGGACAATATTTAATACAAGGTGTTCCTGACGCATTAGGAAATCCTACTAGATTTATTAGAGATATTACAATCGGTGTAAGCGGACAGTTTAATCCTATTGAGTTTTCTATCGGGGGTGATACATATAGAATAGAAGGAATATCAAGAATTTTATCTGATTCTGAATTATATGCTTCTACAGTATTAAAAAATAATGCTACCTTTTCATTGCCTTCACCGATACCATCGACTGGTAATCTTAAGACAATACCGTACACCGTGATAGGTGGAGGCTTTAATGGATATACATATACGTTTGATGGCGTTAGTTTTGCTAACATTATTAATGATGTTAATTTAGGAAACCCGGATATCATTTATGAGACAATAGATGTTAACGGAAATCAGGTTCTTGCATCGGATGGTAGTCTTGCGCAAACCTTTTCAATTCAATTGAGAGCACAAGATGATATTCTTAAATCCGTTTACGTGGGAATTCTTCCTGATCAAAACAAACCAACAATTTTTAACTTAACTGATATTATTGGTTATGATTTATCATTATTAGAAAAACCTAACATTACACCAATTGCCAGACATTCTGGTTGGTTTAAGCCATTGGCAAAGGATATCATTTTCTTTAGAGACCCATATGCAGATGTTGATTTTGATAATGGGTATTATACCGGAAATACAGGCATAACAGGAAATACTGGTACAACAGGAAATACTGGTACAACAGGGAACACAGGTAATCCTATACCTGATGATGTGTATAAGTATAAAGTTTTTAATTTATGTAGATATGCAAATGCACAATTTTATAGTGCACACGAATCCTTTGGATTATTAAAGAATTATTTTTATCATAAAGTAAATCAAGAAGATCCATCTACGGTATTAGAATTATCTACTGATGGCGCATTCTTAAGTCTATATCCTTTAATTAATGAAGTTGGAATTGATTATAAAGACTATTACATTTTTTCTTCTAACTGGGAGCCTGGTTATTTTATTAAGAGTATAGATAAGACTAAGATCCAATCTGTGATAGGTACAGCATCCATGTTAGAAAAGAAATCTTTCTTAGGTTCTAAATATCTTAAAGTACCTCAGGAAATAAAATTAGAAACATTTACACGCTCTACTATTGACCAACAAGATTTTATTGATATTCCTGGCGTGACAGACGGTACATTTATGGTTAATGAAACTATACCGTATGTACAATTCTATATGTTTATACAAAAAAGATTAACCGAGTATTTATTTAGTTACATAAAACCTCAGTTTGAAAAATATGTCAATGTAGCATTTGGATTTGGTGACATTACAACACTGGATGATGATGTCAATGCTTACATTAATCTAAATATACTAAGCTTATATAAAATAGGTAAGATTGACTTTTATGTTAAATCAACCCGAGAAAATACTGGTTCAATTTATACAACAGCCGAGTTGACCGATCAAGAAAAGATTGCAGCTGGCTTAATAATAAATCAAAATGTATCATCAAAAACACTTAACACGAATCCGTTTGATTTAAGCTTAATATATAACAAAAGGACTGGTTTCTCTGAGTCATTCGGCTTCAGTGTTACAATAGTTAAAAAATAAAAAGAATAATGGCTATCACAATACAGGAATTAATAGCATCAGATACTATTTCGCAAGCGGTTGACAAAATTAATTTTAATTTTGATCAATTACTTCTTAATGGTGGTGGGCCAGTTGGACCGTCTGGTCCTACGGGACCAACCGGGCCAGTTGGAGGCAGAGGTCTTCGTGGTGCTACCTGGTATAATGATCCAGCTCCTTCACCTGGAACTGATCCTAACACCCTTATTATTGCAACCGTTGAGGAAGATGATTTTTACTTACAAGCAAATGGTGATGTTTGGAAATATAATGGTACTCTTTGGGTTATAACCCCAGTAAACTTAATAGGTCCAACTGGTCCATCAGGTTCAAGTTTTGGATTTAACTATGCAGGTGGTTATCCGGGTGCGGCTTCAATCAATAATCAAAATACAGCATTTATTGTTCCTATGCCAGGTGGTACATCTGCCGGCGCAAGCCAAGGAACTAACGAAGGTATTTCTGTTCCTATTTTTGGTGGAGTTGCTACAACCGCAATTCCTCCTACAGGTATTACTTTTACGAACGCGTTCTTAATACCTGATCTAATGATTAAATCTTTAGATTCCAGTTTACTATCTATCTTAGTACACCAAAAAGATTCTTCATCTGCTGCTATTAAGTTTATGGGTGGCGGCGCAATACCGGGGGATAAGTTTGAACAAACTACCTTATCTAATCTTTCTGATATTAGTTTAGGAATTGATGATTCATTAAATATTAATGTACCTAAACCAGCAACTTCTCCGGTTTCTGTTTCTGACTTAATTGGTTTTAATCTTAATACACTAAAGAGAGGACAACAGTTTTATTCTGGAAAACAAATTAATTTTATCTCAGGTATAGATAATGTGTATAGTGGAGTTTCTGGTGAAATCTCAGATATTAGTTTTGTAGTAGGTACATCTAATACATCTACTCCTGCTAAGTTCTCTGTTGCAACAACTTTTGCTAGTGCGACTACTGCATTTGAAGTAGGTGGTAATATAGCTTTACCTGTATCACCTACTACGAAAACTGGTACGATATTAGGACAAGCCAATAACATAACACTTTGGGGTAATACCGTTCAACTTGCATATTCTGTTGGAAATTACATTAGAGTTAACTCGACTGGAGTTGAATTACTTTCCACTACAGGTCCTCTTTCACTGCAAACAGTATCTCAGGCTATAAATATTAGCGCTGCAACTACACTTGATCTTCAGGCTTCTACTGCAATTAATGTATATACTGGCGGTGGCGGAGACATTAATCTATACACAACAAATAAGAATATTTATTTGGAACAGGCAGGAGCGGTACATTCACTTAGGGTTGATAATACTTCTACTGTTGCAGGTGGTACTAAGATAAAAGGTAACCTAACTTGGGGTGTATCTTCTTACATTGGTAATGTAGCATCATATCGTCATATACATATTTCGGCTGATGGGATTGCCACAAATAAGCCTGCTATTTGGGTTTTAAGAAATGACCCTGCTGCAACGACTGCCGCGTCAATGGCTAAGTTTGCAAAAAATGATGGGGCGGGTAATGCCATTGAGGAGGTGAACATTAATACTGCATCTGTATATACAAGTACAAATTCAGGTAATGCAGGATTTTCTGGTTTTTGGGCTACTAATGCTTACACCGGTGGTGCACTTGCAACCGGATTTGGTTTAAGGGCCGATGCGTATGATACTGTTTCAGGTGTATATAGTACAAAATTTTGGGCATCTGAAAATACAACCGCAGTTGGTAATAGATTCCAATATGTAAGAAAATACTTGCCAATAGATCCTATGACAGCCGGGATTACTTCAGGCACAGGTTATACGGTACCTAGTAACTATATGGATGCATCATTTCTTGATATTCATATAGGCAGCTTTAGCGGAACTGGCGGTGTGGCACCGTCGTTTCATGAAGATTGGGATATTACTATTCCTAACGGTCTCTATTCAGGTCAAAGACTTCAGCTTCATGTTATAGTACAGCCTGGAAGACATTATGATGGCGGTATACAATATAACTGGCCAGCCAGTGGAAATATTGCATCAATCGGGGTTAAACTTAATAGCTTTATAAATGGTACAAGTGCTGTTATAGGAACGCCATCGTGCTCTGCATACGATCTTCTACCTAGTCAATTTGCAGGAGAACTATTTGCAGAACTTTTATGGATTGGACAAACTTATACAACACAGTGGGAAGATAGTTCATCTATAACAAATAAAACTTCACAACGAGGTTGGGTAATCACTAATGTAGTTACAGTAAATTATCCAGGTCCGTATTCATTTGATGATACCGCAGTAACAACATTAAACATCACTTAAAAATAATTTATGAATAAAGAAGAAAGAGTAGAGCTTAAAGAATTTGTAGATCGTTATAAAGAAATTGAAACATCTATTGAATTAATGCAAAAAAGTATTGAAAGTTTAGCAAAAAAGAGAGATAATCTTTTTGATGAATTAGACTCTCTTAAAAAGAGAGAAGAAGTTTTTATGAAATCTCTCATTGAAAAATATGGAGCATCTGAAGTTACTCCTTATAAGCTTTTACAAATTTATGAAGAAGGTTTATGATTAACACATTAAAAAAGATTACCGATTTTATACTAAATCCAAAGAGTAGTAGGATCCTATTAATAGGTGGGTTGATTATTCTTGTTTTACTTTTATTAAAACAATGTGATGCTACTAAAAATGCAAAGAGAGAAGCCGAAAGAAACTTACATAATCTTTTAGCAGAACAGGATAGTCTTAGAATTATTAATTCAAAACTAGGAAATGTTCTTGTTGAAAAATCTGCATTTCAGCTTAAGTATAATGAATTAACTAAAGAGCAAAAGAATCTCATTGCTCAATTAGAATTAGAAAAGAAAAAGAAACCTGGTGTTATAATTGAAACTCAAATTGCATATAAAGACACTTCAATTTATGTACCTGTAAAAACAGAGATTAAAGATGGTTCTAGCTTCTTAACATTTTTACATAATCCTACTTTGCCAGGATCTAATAAATTAAGCATAAGTGGAAAACTCCCATACGAATTAAAATTAGATACTTTACCAGACGGTAGTTATTATCCTTCTATTAATTCAAGTAATGTTCAGTTATCAATTGAGCAAAGAATAGATTTAGTTACTGGTCTTTACAGAGATCCAAAAACTAATCGTTTATATGTAAGAGCTTCAACTTCATTTCCAGGAATTACATTTAATGATATTCAAGCATTAGATATGGTAGATGATCCTGCTACTAGAAAAGCATTAAAAGCTGAAAGAAAAACATTTGGTCTTGGGTTAACCGCTGGATACGGGATAGTAATTTCCAATGGAGTTATTTCAACTGGACCTATAGTAGGTATTGGCTTACATTACACTCCTAAGTGGTTACAGTGGGGTAAATAAATAGAACAAATGGAATCATCTAAGTTTATACAAATATCCGAAAGCATTCTGATTGAGTATGTATATACCGATCAGGCAAATCCTACTACATTCAATACGGCTACATATCCTATTGAAATAATGAGAGACGGATATACCAATGGTTCCTATTTTTTTAATACTGATTCTGTTTCTTCTACTATGGGAAACTATAGGGACATTTCCGCTGTTCCTACTAATAAAGAAAAGACTCAATATGTTTATCTTGATACCAGTATAGGAGTACCTTATAATGATTATGATCCTGAATTAACACCAACGTCTCAGCTATTACAAACGTTTTCGCCTAACTTAAATGTAGAATATGATAGGGTTAGGGTACACTTTGTTGCTGGGTTCTCCTTTGAAGGATATGATGGTATCATATTTGATGTTACCACACAAAAGAGAAATGGTGATGACATTGTTTTATCTTCAATAAATTTCTTAAAGACCGATACACCGGTATTTAATCCTGATCCTCTTTTAATTGCTGATAAGTTATATTCAACATATATTGAATGGCGAATACCTTCTACTTATTACTTAACCCAAACATTTAATTCTAATGATCCAAACGGATTAGGATATAAACTAACCGAAGGACTGGGATTTATTACTACCCCGCCTATTACACTAAGAGCATTGGGTATACTTAATACTCAGGTTGTTAATGCATATAATTTTTATCAAGTAGAAGAGATCAATGCATATACAATTCTTAATCGTGATATTTATGATTTCCTATATGCAAGTGTTACCGAGTCAAGTGTTGGTGATTATTTTGAATTAACAGGATTAGTAACCGGTTCAAGTTTATCTAATCTCATTGCCCAACTTAATTCCGCCGGAGGTAATTATATTGTGTTTCATGAAATTACACTAAGTGAACAAATAGGAAATACATTTATACAAACAGGTAATCAAATAATAACACAAACATCTAATTTTGATGATCCTATTTTATATCGCCCTATCGTTCTTAACAGTGGCATTGCAGTATCGTTTGTGATTAACTATGTCTTAAGACTTTATAATAGAGTTGATAATAGTCAGATAATCAAAAAGGCTAGCTTAACTTCATTTGATGTAAAAAAGTATGGGCGCAGATTAATGAAAATTAATTTAGGAACGGTACCTACCGTAGCAACCGTGGTAAATCAAATTGCGCCGGATGATGGTAGAAATATCATTGTATCAACAGGTTCTTCTGGTAATCGTGCTGATACAACGCAACAGATAACAGAAAAGCTGGTGGTAAAAACAAAGTATGTTACTACATTCAGAGATAGAGTAAATATTAAAGCTGCAATATCACCCGCTAAAATACAAAACATTACAGGATAAATGGCAATTACAACTGACATAGCATTATCTGAAAAGGAATCTGAAGTTTATAAAAGATTTGTAAATCTTTCTGTAAACGAATCTCCTATGCCTCAGGGTGAAGGTACCATTAGAATATCTCCGTTTGATGACTATTTCATTTTTACTATTTATGATGAAATAGATGGGGTTAACACACCAATTGATCTTAGCAATGTTGGTACTATTTACATGGTTTTTATTAGTGAAAAAGATGAAATAAGAATACCTAATTATACCAATGTTGAGAATGTAGACATGGCGGCTGGGCAGGTTTTATTTAGAATAGATGGTGATGATGCAAAAAGAATACTTGCATTAAGTGATAGAACTTTTTACATTTCAACCAAAATGGTTGATCCAGATGGAGAGTCCGATGAATCTGTTTTGTATACAGGATCATTCTTAACATTTACCGAAGCAGCTAAACAAAGCTTAACTGATCAATTAGAAGAAGCAAGAGTACAATATGCAAAAGAAATTGCATCTCTACAGAGTCAAGTAAATAGTTTAAATGCTGACATAAGGGCAAAGGATCAATTGATAGGAGAACAAATTACCGTAATTAATTCTCTAAAAGAAAGTAATAAAAATCTTTCCGATGAGGTTAAAATATTAAGTGATAAGTTAGGATCAACTACGGCATCACAATTATTGGCAGAGGCAACGTCAGCACAAAAAGAAGAAGAATTGGTAAAACTAAGAAGACTTCAATTAGAATCAACTAAAAAGGTGGCTGAAGTTGCTGCAACCGCTTCTCAGAAACAAGCATTCTTTGAACAAGCTGCCCAGCAATTAGTACAAACAATACCTGGTGTAAATTCTGTTGGGGCAGGTCCTGTATTTTCAGGTGGTGGTGGCAGAGGTAAATTATCATTCCTCAGTGGTGAAAATGGCTTTACAGATCTCAGTGGAGAAAGCGGATTCAATAACTATACTCTATAAATATGTTATTAAGTGCAAGAAATAATCAGTTTAGGTTTTCATTTCCTAGAAACTTTATTCCGCCTGAAATAGCGGATAAATATAGACCATACTTTAATCGTATGCCAGGCGGTCTTATTAAGGAACCTATAGATTATTGGAACTATGGAGTCCAATCATTGAATTTACCTGGGCCATCTTATAATCCTACCGAGCAGCAAAACTTTCCAGGATATACCAGAGGTTATAGATCAAGCATACCGGTAGAAGAACTATATGAAAGCGAGTTTCGTGTAACCATGCAGGCATTTGACGGATGGATTAATTATTGGATGGCTTTAGACACCTTTAACTATTATTACAAATTAAGTGGTAAATATTCGCATGTACCGGAAGGAAACGGAATTCAAATGCTAGACGGAGAAGGAAATGTTTTGGTTACAGTAAAACTTAGACAAATGATATGGATTAGCGTTAGCGATCTGGATCTCAACTTTTCAAGTAATACAGTTGAGTTTCAGACATTTGATCTTGTGTTCCACCATAACTTTACTGAGTTTGTGGTAGATTTAACTTAAATATATAATAAAATAAAGAACTGATGAAAACTTTTAAAGACTATATTTACGAATCAAAAGCTGACACCAATGATCTGTTACAGGTCTTAAATGAATCAGAACTAACCGAAGAACAAAATGCTATTGTTAATGAAGCAGTACAAAGAATAGTAGATGCTCATAATAATGGTAAAAATCTTGATGAGGTTGTTGAAGAACTGGTCAACGAAGGTTTACTTGGTTCAATTTTTGGAGGTCTTACTGGTTTTGCATTAGGAAAATCTATAGGTGAAGCCATCTGTAAGGTATTAGGAATTGAAAAGGGTGCTCTTTATGATTTATTAACCAGTCGTTTAGTTGGTGCTGCATTAGGTGCAGTGTTAGGTAAGAGGCTCTAATTTTACATTTGTGATAAGAATAGGAATTGATTTTTCTCTAAATAGTCCAGCCGTATGTGTAAAGAATACAGGCGGAGATTATACATTTATATCTTTCTTTAATTTTGGAGATAGGATCTGGGATGATGTTAAGAAAATGCCAAAAGCATTTGAAGTACATAAAGAACTTATAGATAAAAAAGGGATCTTAGGATTTCCTTATTTTCGTAATCTTTCTGCCGATACATTTTTAGTTAGAGAACGCGAAAAATTAGAAGACTGTAGATCCATAACCAGTCTAATTACAAATTCATTGGTTACATTCTTTGGAACCAGTAATGTTCATATATCTCTTGAAGGGTTTTCATACGGATCAACAGGTAATTCATTTATAGACATCGTTCAATACAATTCCTTTTTAAGATCAAGACTTTTAGAAATTTATGGTTCTGAAAAGATATCAATCTTTCAACCATCTCACGTTAAAAAATTAGCAGGGAAAGGAAATGCAAATAAACATTTTATGGTTAAAGCATTTCAAGATGATGTCCTAGATGATAAAGACTTGAGAATGACAGAATTATGGAAATATGTACAAGGAAAAGACTTTAGTGAAAAAATTCCAAAACCTATTGATGATCTTGTAGATGCATACTTTATACTTAAATCTCAAACCGCTAACCAATAAATACTATTCTTTCAATCAATCAGTTAAATTTTATATATAGACAAATAAACTTAGTTTCAGCTTTTTATGTTAACTGCAATAAAAAATAGAATTTTTCTTAAAAAAGATGAGTATCCTGAAAAAATTGGATTAATTTATGTTCCTAAAAAAGAAGGGCATAATGCTCCACCTTACATAGGAACTGTCATATCAGTTGGTCCAGATGTAAAGGATGAGGACATTAAAGTTGGGTGCAGATTAATGTTTCATGATCTTGCCGGTACAGAGTTTAAGTTTGAAGATACTAAAATTTACAGTATAAGAGATATTGATGTGGTAGCAATAGTTGAAGATAATGATCTTCAAATCATCTGAAACTAAGTACTATTGTGAATATATAAATAACAAAGGAACTAATTTATTAGGACCTTTTAACTGGCAATAACAAGGCAGAGTTTTTATTGGCAATCCCGGGCACGTAAATAGGCAATGCTAAGTTATGCTTTTAACTAAATTAAAAACAAAACTTAAAAAAAGGCAACTAAAATGGCAAATGAATTCGACATTTTCAGTGTGAGTGTTAATGACCTCGACACAGGAGATCGCCCTTCAGGTGGAGGCAGCGATCTTTACTCTCCAAAGCCCGATCAAGGGCAAGACGGTACTTACCGTTCTTTACTTAGGTTCTTACCTAATATCAAAAATCCCCGCAAACCTTTCGTTCGTAAATTCGTTTATTGGTTAGAAGACCGAGACGGAAATGGTTTCTATGCTGATTCTCCTTCTACTGTAGGTGAGAAATGTCCGGTACAGGATATGTTCTTTAAACTACGTAATTCGGAATCTGCCGTAGATAAAAAAATGTCTGAAGGGCTAAAGCGTAGGGAAGTATTCTATGCATTGGTTCAAATCGTTAAGGATCCACAAAATCGCGATCTTGAAGGTCAAATCAAAGTATTCAAATTTGGATATAAGATTAAGGCTAAGATTGATGAAGAATTGAATCCTCAATTCGATGAACCTACTCAGGTGTTTGATCCGTTTGAAGGTAAAAACTTTGAATTGGTTCTTTCCAAGAAAGGAGGTTATCCTAATTATGATTCATGTAAATTCCAAGGATCTCGTTCGGCTATGACCATTGACGGTGAAAACGTAACCGATACTAACGAAGGTCGTAAAATGATTTTGGATTATCTTAAGGATGCTCCGGATCTGGCTAACTTTGATTACAAACCTTGGAATGATGAACAGAGAAATAAAGTAATGAACATCCTTTCACAGTATTCTTCTCCGGGTAGTTCAATTGAAACAATAACTAAATCTGCACCAAAGGCTGCCGCTAAACCGGCCCCTAAGGCTGCACCTAAAGAGGATGATTTAGATCTTGATGAACAAACATCTACATCGGAAAAGGCTGATGATTTCGATGATTTCATTAATGGATTAGATCTCTAATCCTATGGCTACAGAAGTTATGATATCTTCTGAAATGAAGACTCGGATTATTGATAAAATAGTCCGAGTTCTTCATAATAGCCATTCTCATCCTGAAAAGAAAAGGGTTTTAGAAGGCAGAGACAGATTGAACTTTGCATGCCCTTATTGTGGAGATTCAACTTCTTCACCTAATAAGAAAAGAGGTAACCTTTATTGGAACGATCTCTATGTTCATTGTTATAATTGTTCTGCTCACGTATCATTAGATACATTTCTTAAGGACTTTAACTCTAACTTTGAAGGAGAGGATCGCGTTGAAGTACTCAATTACATAAAAGAAAATAAAAGATCTTTTTCTTTAGGTGAATCTCTTGATTTTTATCTCTTTGATAAAATTAAAGAACTTGCATTAACCTTTGATGAATTGGCGATTGGGTTTAATGTATATCCAATAAATTCATTAACATATAGAGCATATCCATATCTTAAGAGTAGATTATTACAACATAAAACTAATCAATTTGGATATGATCCTCGTAAAAAAGAACTCTTTGTTTTTAACCTAACGCCGGATGGTAAAGTAATAGGATTTCAAACAAGAGATCTTGAAGGTAAAGGACCTAAATATAAAACATGGAACATTCAAAGAATTTATGATAGACTAAAAAAGCCTTTGAATGTATCAGAAGAAGACATGGATAATCTTAATAAGATATCTATGTTATTTGGAATATTAACAGCAGACCTAAGCAGAGATTTTACAATATTTGAAGGTCCTATAGATGCAATGTTTATGACCAATTCAATAGGTCTTACTGGTGTTAAAAAACAAATACTTGAATTTAATGAAATACCAACCGCAAGGTATTTCTTTGATAATGATATTGAAGGAAAGACTAGAATGATTGAGAAACTTAAATCTGGACAAACGGTATTTATGTGGGATAAGTTTCTAAAAGATTATTCAATACCTAGTAAAAAAGTTAAGGACTTAAATGATCTTGTAAAATATGAATACGAAAACCGAACTGGGTGTCTAAGAAGCATTGATAGATATTTTACAAACAATCATTTAGATATTATTTTTATATGATTGAAATAAAAAAATATGAATCGTTTGTGAACGAGCAGATAGAAAACTTTTATGAAGATTATGAAGATAGCCAAAAAAGAATCAGGCTATTTACTTCGTTTACTAAAAGTAAACTATCCCATGATAAAAAAGATATTAAAGTAGATCAACCTAAGAAAAAGTTTCAGCCTAAAATAAAAATGGCAAAACGCATTAATAACGATAAAGGAATATTCTAATGGCATTTGACGATACACAAATAAAACAGGCTAACGAGGAACTTGAGGCTAGACTAACAAGTGACAGGATTGATTGGAAAAATAAAATAAATGAACTAGTTCTTAAGATCAAAAATATGAATGAGCTTGCTGAATGTCAAGTAAACATGTTATCATATAGACAAATCTTGTTAGATAAAGTTACTGATTTTAAGACAATGATATTTAAGAGAAATGCAACATGGGAAAAATATTATAGATCTCAGTACAGAGAATATACATTAAATTATGATGTTAAATTAACGAGCGGCGAAAAACATCAATTTATTAAAGCAGAACTTAGTTCATTAAGAACACAAATAGATATGCTGCAATCCCACGTAGATTATTACTATGAATGTATTAAGACATTAGATAATCTTGCATTTGCAATTCGTAATCGCATAAGACTCGAAGATGAACAATAATGGAACTATCATTATCAGATAATAAAAAGTTTTTAGTAATTGATTCATGTACCGAATTGGAATATGAACAGCTAAAAAGCAGTCTTACAAAAAAGATTGACGGGTGGAGATTTCATCCGTTGGTTAAGAAGAAGGTGTGGGACGGTAATATATCTTTTATTAAGAAGAATAAGATTCCAGGTGGATTATGGAAAGAGGTCATTGATATCTGTAAAGAATATAATCTTCCTCTTACCATGAATGGCATTACTAATATATTTGATCAAAGTATTACTATTGAATCTTTTACTGCATGGGTAGATGATTTCTTTAAAGATTCAGATATTAAACCTAGAGATTATCAGGTTGATGCTGCATTTAAGATATTAAGATATCGAAGATGTTTAGCAGAATTAGCAACATCTGCCGGTAAAACCTTAATATCATTTATGGTTGTTGCATATATGATGGAGCAGTTAGGTAAGAAAAAGATTTTAATGATTGTTCCTAATGTAAGTTTAGTTGTGCAGGCCACTGGTGATTTTGAACAATATAATAAGAGCAGGGTTCCTATAAGAATCCAACAAATATATGCCGGTGTAAAATTAAGAAAAAGTTCTAACATAGTTATTGGTACATACCAGTCTTTAGTTAAATATGAAGAAGATTACTTTACCCAATTTGATGCTGTATTTGTAGATGAAACACATAAGGCTAAGGCAACATCAATTCAAAAGATAATGGATATGTGCTGGCATTGTGATTATAGATTTGGGTTAAGCGGTACTATTCCTAAAAGAGGTACCGTTGATCGTTTAAGTCTAATGTCGGCAATGGGTCCTTTAGTAACTCAGGTTAAAGCAAATTATTTACAAGACGAAGGCCATATTGCAAAATGTAAAGTATTACAGATTTTAATGGATTATGCAACTGACTCGCAAAAAGAGGCGTTTTCAGAACTATCTAAAAATCCGTATGATCGTCAAAAACTATTTTCATTAGAACAAAACTTTATTAATGAAAATGAAAAAAGACTAGACTTTATCTGTAATGTAATTAAAAAGTCAAATTCAAATTCTCTGGTTCTTTTTCATAAAATAGCATACGGAGAAAAAATATACAAAAAGCTGCGAGAGATAACTGATAAGAAAATATATTATGTGGATGGATCCGTTAATGCCGATATTCGCGAAGAATTTAAGTCAAGAATGGAAAAGAATAATGATGTTATCATTGTTGCATCATACGGTACCTTTTCAACCGGTATCTCTATAAAAAATATACATAACATCTTTTTTACAGAATCTTTTAAGTCAGAAGTAATCATTCGCCAATCCATCGGTCGTGGTCTCCGTAAACATGTGGCAAAGGATATTGTCAAAATTTATGATTTTATTGATGATATTAGGTATAAGACAGATGATCATGACTGGATGAATTACATATACAGGCATGGAATGGAACGCAGAAAAATCTATAAGGAAGAGAAATTTCCATTTGAAGTACAGTCCATTAAATTCTAAATGTAATATCTTTTCATAATGTCATGGATATATAAAAAAAGAACAAAAAAATCAAATACAAATGAAGCCTATTAAAAAGTTTTCAGCTGCTTCTAATGGTAGTCTTTCTATCCTTGAATCAGCAAATCTTAGCCAAGAAGCTTTAGCGGAATTAGTTCAAAAGCTAGGCTATAATAACATTGACGAAATCAAAAAGGAAAAATCTCTTCTTTCAAAATTAGAGGCCTTATTAAAAGAATTCAATCCAAAGAATGATATCAGTGAAGATGATGCTGAAGATATCGAGGATGAAATTAAAGATATGGGCGAACCTAAATCTTTAGAAGATAAAGAAGGGGAAAAAGAAGAAGACAAAGAAGTTGGTGCAACTGGTGAGGTTGCTGAAGGTGACGAAGAAATTGCTGCTCCTGCTCCTGAAACCGGTGCCGAAGATAAAGATGAGGATTATGTAGATCCTAATACATTACCTAAAGGGATTCTTGATTATGTTGCTTCAAAATATACTGATGCAAAGGTAACTAAGGCTGAAAGCGATGAAGAAGGTTTTGAAGTATACCTAAGTAATGGTTTAGAACTTAAATTTGATACAAGTGGTAATCTGGTTGGTGCTGAAGTTGAAGAAGACGCCGCCGAAGAAATTGAAGATAAGACTGTTAAATTAGGTGAACCTAAAGAAGATAGCGAAAAGGATGGCGAAAAATTAGTAACTAAAGATCAGGAAATTACCGCAGAGGTACCTGCTGAAGGCGATGATGAAAAATCAGGAACTGATCCGGTTGCTAAACGTAGAATAATGACCTTTGAAGATTTTATTAAAGAAGAGGATATTAACATTAACAAAAAGGTTACTTATCAAGATGATGCTGAAGATGACGATGAAGCGGTTCCTGTAGCTGATTCTATTGAAACCGATGAGACTGAAGAAACAGAAGAAGTTGAGGAAACGGTTTCTCGTTCTGTATCTTCAATAAGATCATTCTCACAGTTTGTTTCTGAGTCATACTTAAATGAAGAAGATCAAAATGGAATTGAAATACCAGTTGTAAAAGGAGATGGTTCTAAAACTGCCGCAGGAATTGCTGCAGAATTAGTAAAGACTGGAGAACCTACTGAAAAGAAGGAAGAAGAAGGCGAAGAATTAGTAACTAAAGATCAAAAAATTACTGAAGAACCTAAAACTGCAAAAGATGAAGCAGCCACACAAGGTACTGTTGTTGTAAAAGAAGGTAAGATTTCAGAAAAAGAAATTAAGTCTGATTCTGATTTTGAAGAATACGCAACTGAAATTTTGAAATCTGCACATGGCGATAAATTTGATGAAGCAAAAGCTAAGGAAGTTATCGATGGCCTTAAGTCTAAGTACAAAGGTGACTATGGTGCAATGGTTGGGGCTTTACAATCCTCAATGGGAAAGTAATTTTAATACATGAAATATATTAAGCTTTTTGAACAATGGCTGGCCGATAAAAGCCAGCCATTACTTTTAGAAGGTGGCGCTGCTGGCCACATGAATCATCCGTTTGATGATAAGGGTTTAACTTTTGGAGACTTTAAAAGTATCATTGATGCTGGGCTTCGTGGTGAATTAAACTTTGAAGAAGATCCTACCGAAAAAACTGATGGCCAAAATGTATGGGCTACTATTCAAGATGGAGAAGTAAAATTTGCAAGAAATAAAGGGGAGAGTATTAATCCAATGTCTCTTTCTGATTTTAAGCAAAAGTTTGCAGATCATCCAAGTGCATCGGTACGAGATACATTCCAATTTGCTGCGCAAGATCTTGCTGATCTTTTAATTAGATTACCACAAAAAGTTCAGGATGAAACCTTTGCAAACGGTAAGAATTTCATGAACATGGAACTTATCTATTCTAAGAATCCTAATGTTATCAATTATGATACTGATGTTATTCAGTTTCATAATATAACTAAAACTGACGGTAACGGCAATGTTGTTGGTACTGAGGCTAGACCTGCAAAGGAGATACCTGCTATCTTATCCAAAGTCCAAGCTGATTTAGGAAAAACTTTTAAGATTATACCACCTAGAATTATACAATTACAACAGGACATGGACTTCAGTGAAAATAAACAAAAGTTCATTAATAAGGTAATTGAATTACAAAAAAGGTATAATCTTAATGATGGTGATGAAGTATCAAGATATCATGAAATGTGGTGGAGAGAATTGATTGATAAAGAATTTTCTTCTGCTCCACAAGATGTAAAAGAAGGTCTTTTAAGAAGATGGGCCTATGATGATAAGAATACTTTAAATATGAGATCGTTAGATAAAGTATTAACACCAGAAGAATCTGCAAAGATTAAGAAATTTGATAAGGAGGATGTTAAGAAAAAGTATAAAGAAAACATCAGGCCTTTTGAAGATCTGTTTTTGGAATTAGGATCTGTCATTCTTAAGAATGCAAGTAACTTTCTTGCAGCCGATCCAACCGGAGAAACCGAAAGACTTCGGGCATATCTACAAGCTGAGGCAGATAAAATTAGAAAAACCGGTGGAGCTGATCAGGTTAAAAAGGTTGAAGATGAATTGGCCAGACTTGATAGAATTGGCGGAATAAATTCAATCTATCCTACCGAAGGCATTGTATTTAGATACAATGGCAAACTTTATAAACTAACCGGAACCTTTGCTGCACTCAATCAATTACTCGGTATAATTAAATACGGTAGATAGTACCAGATCTTACTTCTAATAGGCTATCTATTTTAAGTAATATGAATTTATTTTCAAAGAAATCGGTAACGATAATGGGTGAGCTATCGTCTCACCTATTTTTTATTTAGGTATTTTCTAAGAATATATAAAAGGTAATACAAAAATTAATTAAATGAAAGAATTAGCTAAGATTTATAAAGAATTAGGCCAAGATTTTGTCAATGACCTATTTAAGGACTATTTGGTGGTAACTGAAAAGTTATCCGGTTCTGCATTTTCATTTGAAAAATCTGGACAGTCTTTAAAATTCTTTAAATCAAATGATAAGCCAATTAATTTAATTGATAGAACTTTAATGGTATATTATGAAAAGCCAATTACCTACATTAAAGATTCTACATCTTCTTTTTTTGATTCTATTCCTAATACCTGGAGATTTTGTTTTCAGTATTTTGTACATAATGAACCTGGTGTAATTAAGTATGATAAATTACCTAAGAATAACTTGGTATTGACTCATATCCAAGTAAAGAATTCAAATGGTAAGATTACTAAGATAATCGAAGATCCTAGAGTTATTGAAGACTGGGCAAATGCATTAGGTGTTACTCCGCTGTTGCCAATATTTAAGGGTTATTTGACGGATAATCAAAAAGAAAAAATTAAAAAGTTTATTTCAACCCCAATTGAAGACCAACTGGAAATTTTCAAAACATCTTCATTTGCAGAGTATCTTATAACGGTTCTTAATCCAAAGTTAACCTCAACAATTTTACAGGATGACCTAAGTAAACCAATCGAATCAATTGTTTTTAAGTTTTATAAACCAGGAGGTTCACAATCAATATCTGCTAAGCTTATTGATCCTTATACAATAAATCTATTAAGCTATAGAGAGCCGATTGACCATAAAAAGATACCTGCTGATATTAATGAAATTCTTTTACTTGATATACTTGCATTTATAGAAGAGCGGGGACTAAGAGGTAATGAATTACTAAGTACATCGCCCGATGAAAGATATCTTGAATTAGTTTCATCAATATTTAATGACTATATTGTAAGAAGAGGAAAAGGCCTTAACGATTTAGGCATTGAAAAAGCTGACTTTGCTAAAGGCGATGAATTCAAATTAAACATTGATCTAATACCAAGTCAAGTTACTCAAACTACTCTTAAGAACAATCAAACAATGCAGGACCTATTTAAGATTATG